>JAEEGL013855679.1_pt1 | contig 14227 bp, 14 predicted proteins | sample 9134231 | NCBI WGS metagenome assembly JAEEGL01 (sample SAMN16246548, study PRJNA631951) | gut metagenome | biome: gut microbiome; feature: rumen; material: fiber-attached | host: Bos | place: Iran: Karaj | collected 2018-10 | reverse complement strand
CGAAGCCGGTAGAAGAGGTCAATTCCCTCGACGATGACGACAACGAAAAGACTCAGATCGCAGTTTCGTCAATTGCAGCCGAAGCCAACGCTGAATCCGTATACGAGGCTCTCTGGAACGACTTCTGCAGCATCAAGAAAAAATACGGCGGAGCCATTTCTCCTGCTGAAAAGACTCAGTTTATCAACAGAGTGAAGACAAACAGAGTCTCGATCATTGCGAAGTACAACTGTTCGGATGTCCAGTTCTCCATTGAAGAGAAAGATCGCAAACCTGTAGTCAAGGCAAAACCGGTCTTCACGAAGTAACCGATGAGATTCGTCTGCGACGACTGCGGTTTTTCTGCGGAGACCCCGGAAAAACGTAATACCTGCCCGATGTGCCAGAGCGAAAACATCAGGTATCCGCTTCAGAACATCGTCTATGACAACGATATCGTTCTGGAGGAGAATTTTGAAAATTTCGACACGTCGGAATATCGCGAAAAAACCGCGACCCTCATCAATGTCGTCCGTGAAAAGGCGGCAAAGATCGAAAAGGCAGACAGACGCAAGAACATCCTCTTTTTCTGGATAATTTTCCTTTCACTCATCGCGATCGTAACGCTTCTGGTCAAGATCTTCACCTGATCGCATCATGTTTCTCAGAATATCGTCAGGAGAGCTAAGAGGCCGGCAGATAAGAGTTCCGGAAACTGATTTGCGTCCGACAAGCGAAAAGGTCAGATCAGCGCTTTTCGACTCGCTCTTCTCGATGATCCATTTTGAAGACCGAAGCTTTCTCGACATCTTTTCGGGAAGCGGGATCTTCGCGCTGGAAGCTGTGAGCCGCGGTTTCAAGTCAGCTGCATTGATCGAAAAAAACCCGAAAGCCGCAGCCCAGATCAGGAAAAGCATTGCAGGGCTTGATCTGAACGACAGGATCCGTGCGATCAACAGCGATGCGTTTTTATTCAACTACGGATCGCTTGGACCGCAGAAATACAGTACGATCTTTTTGGATCCGCCCTACGCTTTGGGGCAGGACATCCCGGCTCTTCTGAACAAAATCGCCGATGCAGAGATCGTCGATGCAGTCTGCGTGATGATCGTCGAGGGCGACAGCGAATCAGACTGGACTAGAGAGGGGTGGAACAAAAAAACAAAAAAATTCGGCGGAACATGGCTGACATTTTTCTACAATTGGGAGTGATTTCTAATGAGTACGGGTTCGATCCTCAAAAAACTAACGGGCGAGACCGCGATCTACGGGCTCAGCAGCATTGTAGGCCGCTTTCTTAACTGGCTTCTGGTCCCGATTTATACGAGAGTTTTACCCGAAACCAGCGATTACGGAATAGTTACGAACCTCTACGGATGGACAGCTCTTTTCCTCGTAATCCTGACCTACGGAATGGAGACAGGCTTCTTCAGGTTCATCAACCGCGAAGATGACAAAAAGGGGGTCTACGGAACGATACTGACCTCTCTTGCAGCCACATCCGCCGCCTTTGTCGCGCTGGTTTTGATTTTTATTGAACCGATCGCCTCAGCGATGAACTATACCGAACACAGCAATCTGGTAATGATGCTCGCGGTGATCGTCGCAATGGATGCCTTCACATCTGTTCCGTTCGCCCATCTCCGGAATAAGAACAAATCTGTCACGTTTGCAGTACTCAAACTTGTCTCCATAGCGATAAACATCGGGCTGAACCTATTTTTCCTCATCGGCGCTCCTTTTCTTGCAGCCAAAGGCTTCACTGTAGTCCGTCTGATCTGGGACGAAAGCCGCAGCATGATCGACTATATCTTCATTTCAAATGTAGTCTCCTCGCTCTTTGCCCTGGTCGCCCTGGCACCCTTTTACCTATTCAAATGGCGCTTCGATGCAAAGCTTTTCGGCAGGATCTTCCGGTACTCCTTCCCTATCCTGCTCTTCGGGATTGCCGGAATCTTCAACCAGACCGCCGACAAGATCCTCTTTCCGTACATCTTTTCGGACAAGGCCGAGGCAAATTCCCAGCTCGGGATTTACGGTGCCTGCTTCAAAATCGCAGTCGTCATGGTGATGGCGCTCCAGGCCTTCAGATATGCCTACGAACCGTTTATCTTCAAGTATAAAAAGGGCGAGGACACCTCTATTTACGCAGTCGTAACGCACTATTTCATCATCTTCTCGATGACAGTTTTCCTCGCCGTCATGCTCTACATGGATATCCTGAAACACTTCATTTCCGAAAAATATTACTCGGGGCTGGCAGTCGTTCCGATAGTCCTGCTTGGAGAATTTTTCTACGGGATATACTCCAATCTCTCGATATGGTACAAACTCACCGACAGAACAAAGTGGGGGACCTATTTTTCGCTTATCGCCTGCGCCGTGACAGTCCTTGTGATACTCCTGTTCGTGCCTAAATTCGGCTTTATCGCCTGTGCATGGGCCTCGTTTTTCTCGAACCTGCTCATCATGGTCCTCTCCTACTTTTTCGGGCAGAAATACTTTCCTATCGCTTACAAAGTCGCCCCGGCGGCGATCAATTCCGCAGTCGCTGTCGCGATATTCTTCGTATCATTTTTAACCGCACGGTTCCAGATGCCGGTGAAAATTGCCCTCAACACCTGTCTGATCGGTATCTACCTGATTTTTATTGCACTTTCCGACGCGAATATCCGCAGATTCATATTCGGTAAACTGAAAATCAAAGGCTGAGGCTAATCCTCAAGAAGTCTCATGATATAGGTATTGTTCTTCTGCACGGCGATGTCGTACGCGGTCCTTCCGTCCCTGCGGGCGACCGACTTGTCGGCACCCTTTTTCAAAAGCGCCTCGACCAGGTCGCTCATACCTGTTCCCGCAGCATAAATGAGGGCTGTGTTACCGTAGTTGTCCTGAATATTCAGGTTCTGCCGGAACTTCAGGATCGAATTAACAAAACGGCGTTCCTTCGTGGTGATCGCGATCATCAGGGCAGTTTTTCCTTCGTCGTACTGGAAGTTGAAATCGCCCAAAGCTCCGCTTTTAAGAAGCTCCTGCGCAAGTTTGTATTTTTTTGACGCGAAGCAGTACATCAGGATCGTGTAACCCTGACCGTTCTTGAAATTCACGTCGGCGTTGTTTTCAAGAAGAAGCTTGAGCATCGTGCGGTCATTGTTACGGATCGCGACAAAGATCGGAGGTTCCCCAGCATCGTTTTTTGTGTTCGGATCGACACCCTTGCGAAGAAGTCCGCGTGCCTTGACGGTATCTCCTGTTTCGACCGCAAGAATGAAATCGTGAGGCAGGACCTCGTACTGGCCGAGCTGCTTTATCAGCTTCTTGTTGCGCCCGTTCATCGCATAGTTAAGAGCGTTCCAGCCCTTGTTGTCCTTCTGCATGACATCGGCTTTCGCCGCGATCGCCATATTGACGACCTTTTCGTTCTCAGCCTCCGCAGCATACATCAAAACGGTCTTTCCGTTGTTGTCGGCAGCCTTCAGCGAGGCTTTCCACCTAAGAAAGATCTCGACGAGACGCTTGTTCTTCGCTGAAAGGGCGTGCATCAGCGCGGTCTTTCCGTCCGGCCCCGCGATATCGATCTTCACGCCGCGGCGGAGAAAAAGGTCGATCATAGCGATGTTCGAACCGCTGACGGCAGAGATAAAAAACGGCCAGCCGTCTTCGTCATTGCCGTTGACATTTGCTCCGGCACCGATGGCTTTGGCGGCCCTGTCGACGCTTCCCGCCTGAACGGCATACATCAGTTTATTGTCTGCTGCGCTGTTCTCGGCAAAAAGCGGCACGCCGAAACAAAGAAGCAAAAGAAACAAGAGTATTTTTTTCATCAACGACCCCATTTCAGAATAAACATGGCAATATAAACAAAAGCGCTCTCTTTTCAATTTTGGAAACAGGAATATTTTTTCAAAGAAGATTGTTGTTCAGTTGCGGGCTCTTCTTAGCTTTGCCTTGACTTGTCCGGCTTTTTGTATTTAATGGTATGCTTTTTACTATAACTAAGGAGGTAAAAATGAAAAAGCTTTTATCGATCGCATTGATTTCATTGGCATTCTTAACTTCATGTTGTGAAAAAGGCGGTTCTGCCGCAACATTTTTCCCGAAGGACAACGGCAAGGTTATCGCAACATTCGACGGTGCAGAGATCACCAACACCTACATCAACAACTACCTTAAAAATATGAATCCGCATCTCAAGAGCCGTTACAACACGACCGAGAGACAGAACGAGCTTCTTTCGAGGATCCTTGAAACCGAGCTTCTGACCAAAAAGGCCATCGACGACGGCGTTCTCGACGACCCGAATCTCATCATGCAGCTCAAATCGCAGATCGCGAGATTCTACGCAGGCTCCAAGGTAAAGACCCAGATCGAGGAGTCGCTCAACGTCTCCGACGACGACCTTAAGGCTTATTACAACGAGCACAAGTCGACCTATGATATCCCTGCCAAGGTAAAGGCGAGCCACATCCTTGTTAAAATCAACGACAGCAGGAAAGAGGAAGAGGCGAAAAAGCTTGCCGACCAGATCGTTGCAGAGGCAAGAAAAAAAGCTAAAGACACAAAGGCTTTCGAAGAGCTTGTCAAGAAGTACAGCGAAGACGAAGGCTCCAAGAGACGCGGCGGTGATCTCGGATATTTCGAAAAGACCGAAGAGGGCGGCAAGATGGTCAAGGAGTTCAGCGACGGCGCGTTCGCTCTCAAAGAGATCGGCGACATCAGCGATCCGGTAAAATCGGAATTCGGCTTCCATGTCATCATGCTCACCGGCAAAAAAGACAAAGTTGAAAAGACCTTCGACGACGTAAAGGCTACTGTCGAGGGGACCGTTAAAGCCGAAAGAAGAAAAACCGGTTTCGAAAATATCATCTCAGACCTGAAGAAAACCTATCATTTCAACCTCAAGGACGACGCAGTCTCATTGCTTGATTTCTCGGTTTCCGACGAGGTCAAGGACTCTTCCGACCAGTTCGACAAGAGCAGACAGCCGCAGATCATGAAGCCGAAACTCTCGAAAGAGCAGATGCTTCAGATTAAAAAACAGCAGGAAGAGGCTAAAAAGGCAAAGGAAAACGGCGAGCAGCCCAAACAGGACGTAAAAATCAAACTCAAATAGCACCGAATGAAATTTTTCAAGCTTCTGACTATCTCGATCCTTCTCGCAAGCGCTCTCTACGCGGAAGAGAAGCTTATCAACAAAATGGCTCTCCGCGTAAATGCTGATGTCTACACCTTCTACGACCTGAAAAAACTGCTCATGCCGGAAAATCCGGAGGCGGTTCCGGTGCAGGCTCTTATCGACCGCAAGGAGAAGCTGACCGATATGATGGTCGAGGTCGCCATCAAAAAACAGGCAGTCGCCGAAGAGAAGATCGAAGTTACCGATGAAGAGATCGAACGCGGTATCGAAAATGTCCTTCAGCAAAACCGCATAAACCTCGCCCAGTTCGAGCAGGAGCTTGCGAAAAACGGTCTTACGCTCGAAAAATACAAGAGCGAGATCCTGCGCACACAGCTTGAGACCCTTAAGCTTCAGCGTCAGGTCATCATGACGATGGATGTCGACGAAACTGCGCTTCACGAAATCTACGATGCGCAGTTTTCAGAGCCGGAGAGCTACTTCACAGCAGCCCACATCATTCTCATACCGGGCGAAAAGGCGACCGAGGACGAAGTGAAAACCGCGATAGATCTTATCTATAAAAAAATCAAGGCTGGAGAGATGAGCTTTGAAGAGGCGGCGCAAAACTACTCCCAGGACGGCTCATCGAAGGATGGCGGCTCTCTCGGCACATTTTCGTCGAAACAGATGGTCCCGGAATTTTCCGAAAAACTTGCCGAGATGCATGAAGGCGAGCTCAGCAGCCCCTTCAAGACACGTTACGGCTGGCATATCGTACGGCTGGACAAGGTCGAAAAACGCGCTCCGCAGACTTTTAACGAGGTTTACGACTATCTTCGAAGCATCTACTACCAGAAAAACGCCGACAAGATGTTCAAAAGCTGGCTTCAAAAGAAAAAAAGTGAAGCTAAGGTCGAAGTCCTCTTCTGAAATCTCTATAAAATCAGCCGGAACAGGCAAAAAAATGCCTCGTTTGAGGCAAAAAAAGCAGAAAAATGACGTTTTTTTGTCTTTTTTTAAAAAAAATGAGCTTAAAACCCTTGATTTCATTGACATAAAAGAAACGTATTTTAGAATCATACCGTCCTTTTATTAACTTTTTCCAATGAGGAGAAAAAAAATGGCAAAGACAACAAAAGCTGCTCCCAAGGCTGCTCCGAAAGCTGCACCCAAAGCTGCACCGAAGGCATCCAAGAAAAAAAGAACCTACGTTGTTGCGACAACAAAGACCGACTATGTAAAAGTTCTCAGAGAGAACGTCAAGAAGACGACTCTTACTGTTGAGCAGGCAAAGGAGGTTTACGATGTTTTCACGATGATTCTGAAGGACACAATCATCTCCGAGGGCAGACTCAATCTTAACGGTGTTGGAACCTTCAAAGTCAACGAGAGAAAAGCTCGCAAAGGCATCAATCCGAAGACCCGTGAAGAGATCAAAATCCCGGCTTCGAAGACTGTTGGTTTCAAACCCACAACTGTTCTTAAGGAAGAGCTTTAAGCTTTACTCTTTTTGACGGAAGTGATTTTCTGGCGCGGCTCAGGCTGCGCCTTTTTTTTATCTCTCTTTACGGTATGCAAGAAGTCTCAGCGAGTTGAGAACCGCAAGGACCGTCACTCCGACATCACCGAAAACCGCCGCCCACATGTTGGCAAGGCCGAAAATCCCGAGGATCATTATCGCGAACTTGACACCGAGCGAGAAGACGATGTTTTCGTAGACGATCCCGAGCGTTTTTTTCGAGATCGAAATAGCTTCGGCAAGTCTTGAAGGCTTATCGTCCATGATGACGACATCGGCTGCCTCGATAGCCGCGTCGCTTCCGAGCGCTCCCATCGCGACTCCGACATCAGCCCGTGCAAGGACCGGCGAATCGTTGATCCCGTCACCGACATACATGAGTCTGCCATTGCCGCCGAGAAGTGTTTCCAGCCTCTTCACCTTGTCTTCCGGCAGAAGTTCCGAAAAAACGGTGTCGATCCCGAGCTCGGCTGCGACCGCACCGGCAACAGCGGCAGAATCTCCCGTAAGCATGACAGTCCGGCTGATCCCGGCATTTTTGAGTGCCTGAAGCGCCGCCGAAGCATCATCCTTGACAGAGTCGCTGATGACGATGTGACCGCAGTAAACCCCGTCAACGGCGATATGAACGGTCGTGCCCCGGGCTCCCGCTGCTGCATCTTCAAACCCCCGGACCCCCGTTTCCGTCATAAGGCGTGAATTGCCGGCAAGCACCTGCCTTCCCTCGATCTCCACCGAGACACCAAGCCCGCCGAGCTCCTTCATCCCGCTGATCTGCAGACCGCCGCCGAGACATTTCGGACAGCTGTGCGCCGACTTGATAGACTTTGAAATCGGGTGGTTGGAGAGGCTCTCCGCATGTGCCGCGATTTCGATAAGCTCATCACGGGTAAGTCCGCCGGCAGCTGCCGGATTGATCTCCGAGACCTCGAAAATACCCTTCGTGAGTGTTCCTGTTTTATCGAAAACTGCCGTTTTTACAGCCGCCAGCGCCTCGATATAGTTGCTGCCCTTCACAAGGATCCCGCGACGCCCCGCCGCACCGATGCCGCTGAAAAACGAGAGCGGAACAGAGATCACAAGCGCACACGGACAGGATACGACGAGGAAGAGAAGCCCTCGGTAAACCCACGTTGACCAGCCTGCCCTGACCGACGTTTCCGGTGCGACAAACGGCAAAATGAGCGGTGGAATGAGCGCAACCGCCAGCGCCGCGATGCAGACAACCGGCGTGTAGACCTTCGCAAAACGGCTGATGAACTTTTCGGAAGCCGCCTTGACCGCGGTCGCCTTTTCCGTGAGCTCGAGAATCCTGCTGACTGCGCTTTGACCGTACAGTTTCGTGACGCGGATCGTGAGCACTCCCTCCCTGTTGACCGTTCCGGCAAGTATTTCATCGCCCGGATCCACCGCCTTCGGAAGGCTTTCGCCCGTAAGCGCGGAGGTATCAACAAAGGAAGAGCCGCTCTCGACTACGCCGTCAAGCGGAACACGCTCGCCAGGCTTGACCTCGATGATCTCGCCGACAGCGACCGCTGCCGGATCCGACTCGACAGCCTCTCCGTTTCGCAGGACGAACGCCTTGTCCGGTCTGATGCTCATCAGCTCCGAGATCGAGTCACGCGACTTGTCGACCGCGAAATCCTGAAAAAATTCACCCAGCTGATAGAAAAGCATAACCGCGACAGCCTCTCCGAATTCGCCCATGCAGAGAGCTCCTATCGAGGCTACACCCATCAGAAACTGCTCGCTGAAGAACTTGCCGCGGATGACGTTTCTGCCGGCAGCCAGAAGAACTCCGCGACCGCATACGATGTAGGCCAGGAGGTAAAGCAGGGTCCAGGCAGCCCTGACCCACAAAGCTGAGATCCCGTGTTCCGGCCAGAACTGGGAAGTTTCGTTTATTGCGGGAATGTGCTCCCAAAGCAGCGCCGGGACAAAAAAGAGGGCCGCGATCCATATCCCTTTCGCAAAGCCTTCGCACTCATCTTCATCTTCGCAGCATCCGCACGAGCACTCTATCCCGGCATGAGCCGCGCCGTGATGCCCGCAGCCACAGCAAGCCTCGCCGCCATGACTCTTGTGAGTCTCACAACTTGGATTTTCCTGTTTTTCCATTTCCGCTACTCCTCGATATGCTCCAAACCCATATTCAGGATCTTGGAGACATGATCGTCAGCCAGACTGTAGATCAGAGACTTCCCGTCACGCCTGAACTTCACGAGCCCGTTTGTCTTAAGCACCCTCAGCTGGTGGCTGATAGCGGACTGCGTCATCGAGAGCACCTCGGCAAGGTCGCCGACAGGCATCTCCCTCTCCAAAAGCGCGAAAAGGATCTTGATCCGCGTCGAATCGCCGAAAATCTTGTAAAGTTCCGCAAGGTCGAAAAGCAGGTCTTCGTCAGGCATCTGCTCGGTGACATCCCTTAAATCCTCTCTCAATTTCTCCTCTTCCATTTTACACCTCAAAAAAAGTTTTCACATGAACAATTGTTCATATATTGCACGGTTTTGTACCGAAGTCAAATTAAAAAACATTTTTTCCGGAGAACATCGCGAACATTATAATAAAAGTCACCTCCCCGGTTGACATATCGCAAAACCGGCCGAAACTATCGCGTTTAAAAAATTCAATTCCGCAGGAGGAGTGACCATGACGGACAAAATCAAGGAGATCACCGCTTATCTGCAAGAGTGCTTTGCCGGAGATCCAACCATCAGACGCTATTTTTCACCCGACAGCAAAAGCTTTGTCGATATACTTCGGACACCGCACGAAAACGGCATCACCCACCTCGGCACGATCGGCTGCTTCGAACGCAGGATGAAGGGTCTCTCCGAAGACCTGCCGGATGTCAGAGCGGAGCTCGTCACCGCCGTTGACGACAAATTCGCGGAGCTTATGGCAGAGACGCTCGCCGGACTGACCTTCAGGCTCGACGACGAAGTCCTTCTCTACCACCCGAATGTCCTGATCGAAAACGCGATCCCTAGAAACGACCTGACAGAAATGCGCCACATCTACTTCTGCCACCCCTTTCTGTGGGTCAACAAGATCCCGAGACTCCAGTTCGACGAATACAACGTCGTTTTCCTCTACGCGCTCCCGATCTCGGATCCCGAGCTTGAAATCTTCAAAAAATACGGCGCACTCGCCTTCGAAGACCTCCTTCAGAACAACGAGATCCGCTACAACGACCTGACACGCCGGCCTGTTCAGCTGTAAACTTTCAACGCGAATCCACACATCCCTAGAAGCTGACGGCGCGGCTGCTCCTGCTGAAAACAAAGAAGAAAGCAAATCCGGCGGCTGTTCAATGCTGTTTGTCTGAAAAAATCTGAAACTATTAAAAGCACTTGTTTTTTTACTGTTCTATGTTAAAATGCGTCTGTTCTTTTTTCTATTTCGGAGGAATGGAGTATATAGGATAAGAGTGTCTAAATATGATTTCAGAGATTCTAATTCTAAATTTTATGTTGGCTTGCGGGCAATTAGTATAAATTAGTATGGAGAGAACCATGAAAAAATCATTAATTTTCATCGCAGTTTTTGCGGTTGTGACAACACTTTTTGCTGAATTTAAAGCATTTTACTGTGAAACAGATTTAGGAGTATGCACTTACGAACAAAACGAAAATTATTACTGCGAATCTTGCAGCTGTGCCGAAGGTGTCGGATATGCCGCTAGAAACTGCGGCAGCTTTGAAGCACCTTTACCAACAGTAGAAGAGTGTTTTGCCCAGATTAACAATGTTTGCAAAAATACTGAGTTCAGATGTGAAAATAATGCAGGAAAATGTTTTATTGCAGAAGACGGGGTATATGTCTGTCAGTGTTTCGGGGTATGGTCGGCAAACGGAGCCAATGAAGGAGCATACTACGGAACAGTAGAAAGGAATGAAGAAGCCTGCAAAAGCAAACTTGTCGAAATATGCGGAACCGAACCTGCAACAGTAAAAGATGTCTGCGAAAAATCTGAGATTTTAAATGAATGCATCGCATACATAAAATCTGTTGATGCCTGCTACGGACGGCAGTGGCCGGATGAAAATAACGAAGCGGTTCTTGACCATACGGCAGACGAATCCGGATCGGTATATGCCAGAATCTCTAATTGTTGTCAAAAGGAAGATTATAGAAAAGAACTGCAACCAAAAGGAAAATGCCTTGAAAACTGCACAGAGGAAGACTGCTGCAAAGCCTGCGGATTCCATACGGGAGATCCCGTTTCTTCGGAAGAAAGCCATGCTGATGCTGCAAATACCGAAGCTCCGGCAACCGACTCAGCACCTGAAGATAAAGCTGACAGCAACACCGCAGCACCAGCTGAAAAAGAAGAAAGCAAATCCGACGGCTGTTCGCTGCTGTTTGTCTGAAAAATCCAGCCGATCCGACAACACTCCGACAAAACAACCCGAATCTGAAAACCGCCGTTCCGGCTCTGTGCCGGCCTGTTCAGCTGTAAACTTTCTTTATCAAATAAATAAGGTAAAATTGCTCTTAATATTTTGTTCACGGAGGAGATGTGGGCAGATCTTCTAAAATCGATTTCGTCGGAGCCTTTGAAAAAGGCTGGACGATTTATAAGGCTAATTTAAAAAAACTGGTGCTCTGGGGAGTGCTTCTGGCCTCGCCGCTGCTCTTTTTTGCACTGAATCTGACAGCCGGATTCATCACGACTTTCGTGCTTGAAGGGTTTTTCATGGTCCTTCTGGCAAACGCGATCGTCCATGCGGTCAACAACACTTCGCCTGACATTTTCAACCCGAAAGCAGCTATCTTTTTCATAAAAAACGGAGTCCTGCTTTCAATTGTCCTCTTCCCTCTGCTGACGCTTGCAAGTGTCATTCTTGTCGTTCCGGCGGTCCTTCTTTTCAGCGCATTCATGTTCTCGTTTTTCCTGATCGCCGAAAAGAGATCCTCTTCGATAGACTCGATGATGGCGAGTATGCAGATGTCAAAGGGGAACAGGATCCCGCTCTTCCTTTTTTCGGCTGTATTTTTCTTTGCGGTGATACTCTGCTCCGTCTCGCTCGGTATCTTCCTGCCGCTCGGATTCGTGCTTTTCAGCGGCGTACTTCCTTATCTTTTCTGCGTGATTTACCAATTTTACCGTGATTTGGAGAACAAATGACAGATTTTACTATTGACCTTACGGTATTTCAGCTCCTCAACATCTACAAAAAACGTAAAGTGCTTGATTTTTTTGCGGAGCCGCTCTTCGGAGACGCCTCAGGACGCGCTTATCACAGAGTTTCGTTCGAGGGCGAAACGGCACTTCTGATGACTGTTGCCGATGTAAAGCCCGGCGAATTCGGACGCGGAGACTCCTTCAACGATTTTATAGCGATTGACGGTTTTCTTAAAAACAACGCAATAAACGTTCCCAGGATCTACGCTGTCATCCCCGAGCTGAGGGCGATGCTCATCGAAGATCTCGGCGACACGACACTCTTCAAAATGATCGAAGGCGACCGCGTAAACAAGGTCCACTACGTCAAAGAGGCTGTCGGACTGCTCGCCGACACGCAGACAAAGATCTATTCGAGGACCGAATTCAACACTCCGGCGGACAAGAGAAAGTTCACTAAAGCTCTCTTCATGGAGGAGTTTTACCATTTTTATGAGTATATGATCGCGAAGAGGGTCTACGATGTGCCCTACACCAACCTCTGGTCCAAGCTGGAAAAGCATTTCAGCAGGATCTCATCCGAGCTTGCAAGGTTGCCGTACTGCTTCTCGCATAGAGATTTCCAGTCAAAAAACATCATGAAGAGAGGCGGCGATTTTTATATCATCGACTTCCAGGACGCACTGATGGCTCCGGTAGTTTACGATGCCGTTGCACTGCTTCGCGACTCCTACATCGAGCTGAAACCCGATGAGCTCGACTCGCTTCTGCGCCACCTCTGGAACATCGACAAGCCGATGCAGGAATATTTCAACGACTACGACGAGTTCGAGCACGCATTCTACCTCCAGACGCTTCAGCGCAAGATGAAGGATGCGGGCAGATTCGTCTACCTGAATCAGGTCAAAAACAAAGAGTGGTTCGTCCCCTTCATTCTGCCGACTCTGGGCTATGTCAGAAACGCGCTCGTCAAACTTGAAGAGGAGAAGATCCTTGAACTGCTGGCTCCGTTCATTCCGGAATTTCGCTCAGGAAGGAGAGAAAATTGAAAGGACTTATTCTCGCAGCAGGTTTCGGGACCAGGATGGCTCCGATAACCGACACGATCCCCAAACCGCTGATCCCGGTGCTGAACCGTCCTGTAATCGAGTACAACATCTACTTTCTGAAATCGTTCGGCATCAGCGAAATCTATATCAACCTTCACTACAACGGTGAAAAAATAGCCAAAGAGATCGGAAACGGCAGCAATTACGGAGTCAAAATCAAATATTTGAGAGAGCCCGACATACTCGGGACCGGCGGCGCGATAGCCTCGATGGAACCATTCATCGACGGCAAACCCTTCGTTGTAGTCAATTCCGACACGATCTCGGATTTCAACCTCGACAAGATGATCGAGGAGCACAACAAATCCGAAAATCTGGCGACTCTCGCCCTGATCCCGTCGACACCGAAAGATCCGCGAGCGGTTATCAGAGCCGAAGGAGACCGGATCGTCAGGATGATCAACGAATCCTTCTATCCTGAGCTCCCGGAAGGCAACGCCGTCTTTACTGGAGTCCAGATAATAAGTCCTCAAATACTTGAATTTATTCCTAAAAACATGTTCGTATCGATCACGAGCTACGTCTATCAGAGGGCTATAAAATCCCGCAGAAGGCTTGGCGCATTCTATATAAAAGGCGACTGGTGGGATATGGGAACGCCGGACGGCTACCTTGACTGCACCTTCTCGCTCTTCAAGACACTTCCGATGAAAAATTACAAAGATTTCGATGTTTTCGGCAAAGAGTATGTCCACACGCCGTATAAAAATAAGGAAAACGAAGATCCCGAAACCTTTGCCGAGTCGTTCGTCGCACTCGGAAACAACTCCGATTTTCCGCTGATCGACCAGCTTCCGCCGATCGTTGTCGGCAACAACTGCGAGATCAAGGTCGCAAAAGGCAGCTCGAACAAAGCAGGAACAGGCAGGATAGGTCCGAACCTGATCATCGGCGACAATGTTAAGCTCGATATCAAGCTTGACGGCAAAAACAGTCTCAGCAACGCGGTCTATCTGCCGGAATCTGACGGGACACGCGTAATTTACGGCAAAAACGGTAAAATCTACTATTAAAATGAAAAAAACAGCCTTCATTTTCCCAGGTCAGGGTGCACAGTATATCGGAATGGCCTGCGATTTTGCCGAGAGCTTCAAAGAGTCGCGCCTTGTCTTCGAAGAGGCAGGAGAAACCCTCGGGACCGATATGTTCCGTCTGATCCGGGAGGGCTCCGAAGCGGATCTCCAGCAAACCGAGGTCACCCAGCCGGCAGTTTTGACCGCGTGCATTGCGACACTCGCAGCCATGAGGTCACGCGGCTTTGAATGCTGCTGCGCCGCCGGTTTGAGTTTAGGCGAATATGCCGCCCTTGTCGCTGCAGGTTCAATTGACTTCCCAAAGGCTCTGCAGGCCGTCCGCGAACGTGCCAAAAT
>JAEEGL016693182.1_pt1 | contig 14228 bp, 11 predicted proteins | sample 9134231 | NCBI WGS metagenome assembly JAEEGL01 (sample SAMN16246548, study PRJNA631951) | gut metagenome | biome: gut microbiome; feature: rumen; material: fiber-attached | host: Bos | place: Iran: Karaj | collected 2018-10 | reverse complement strand
TCGTTGTAAAATCGCCAACAATTGATTCTGCATTGATGTTATTGCCATATTATAGGGACAATCTAAAATATGATGCAGACAAAAAAGTATGGAGTATAATAACTGTAAAAGAAAAGGTGATAATTACTGAACGTGAAGCTAATAAGAGGAAAAAGAAATGACGCAACAGCAAAACATATTATCCCTTTCAGAATCCATGGAGTTGACTATGGACAAGGGGAACTTCTCCAATTTAACAGAGTGGGGCGAGTTCGCATTAGATGCAGTACTGAATGAAGGATTGATGCGCGATGTGCCTATATTTGGGACAATTGTTGGTGCAGGGAAGTGTATTCGTAATGTAAGTGATATTTTGTTCGCTAAGAAACTCATTGCATTCTTCTCCGGATTGAGCGATACCAATGCGCGTGATAGAAAAGAAGCAATAACTAAGTGGGAGAGTGATGCAAAGTATCGGATACGGGTTGGCGAGACGTTGCTGAATATGGTGCATCGCTGTGACGATACACAGAAAGCACGATGGTTATCACAATTGTTTTGTGAATTGGTGCTTAAGAAAGGATGGGGCGATATGTTTATGCGTGCTGAGAAGGTGTTATCCGGAATGTCTGTGATGGATGTGATGGCATTTTTGGAGTTGCCAAAGAAGGACTATTCGTGCATGACCATTGAAGATGGAGAACGTTTTTTTCATAGCGGATTGTATGTGAGCAAAGGTGGTGGTTTGGAAGTGGATGATGAAGGAACTGCAACTATAGAACCGGATAAATTGCATATCACAGAAGTGGGAATGTTAATTTATGAGATTTTGAACAACCAATATGATAGTTAAAAATTTATGTATAGGTTCTAAAATTGCCTAAAGATATCTGGGAGGAAGGAAGAAATCTGATTAGAGAAGTAGCGGAAAAATTGTAAAAAAAATCGCGCCGCGGGGGGCGGCGAAAGATATGATAGATAATGAGTCTGTTTCAAGTCAATACAGAATAATCTAAAACTAAATTAATACGAATATGAAAATCGACGATTCTTTATTGGACAAGATCTGGTCTAAAGGTCAGATTGTTGAGGGTTATGACAGCGCTAAGATCCGAAAAGATGCATGTGGCGCATGGATATTACGCGATCAATATGGTCAACCGGAATCACGTTATGGATGGGAAATCGACCATATTGTTCCTCAAAAAGTATTACAAGAGAAGGGTGTCTCTCAGAATAAAATTGATGATATACATAATTTAAGGCCGTTGAATATTGGTAATAATCTTTCCAAATCTGATTCGTACCCAGATTACATGGCAAAAATAAGGGCAGATAAGGAAATGAATGTAGAAGATAATCGTTATTTTTCGGTTAATGCATCATTGCAGGCAGAACTTAAACAGTTATTTGGGTTATAATTTATTGAGATATGTTAGCGTATTATAGTTCATATATAGAATTGCTGGCAGCTGTATATACATCAATGTTTATTGATGTAAAATCGTTTAGGGATTTATGGCTTCCAAAGCAATATAAGGAGCAATTGAAGGCTGCTCTAAATTTACATAAGATGGATGGGGATGAGGAATTGAGGAACAAGGTATTATCCGCAATGGATGATACAATAGCCAAACAAATAAAAAAAATGAGATGCCAAGCGGTAACAATGTTCGCATTTGCTGCTTTGTCATTGATATTTTTGGGGCATGAGAGTGTCTTGGATGCACTTAAAGATATTCAACTAGTTAGATATTATGAATCGTATATTGTTTCATTACTTGTCTTATATTTAGTGGTATTTACCTTTTTCCCTAACTTCTTTTTTATGAGATGGAGACGCGTAGTGGCTGTGGTAATGGGAGGCATGGCCTTGTTTGCTGTGGTATATAATATGCAAGCAATTCCGTTATCGTTTTGCGATAAATATTCTGCATATTTTGCACCAGTAGCCTTAGTGCTTTTATCAATACCTGCATTAATTAGAATGATTGAAAATCGTTTATACCTAAAAGTGTATTCGAAATATTTGACATTGGCATTAAGATTAGAGAATAAAGACTATGAGGCGGCCAAGCAATCATTGAGTCAACATGATTACAGTCTTATGCCTACTAGGTATAAGCATAAATTAGGGACAAAGATGGTGTCTTCGGTAGAAATGGTTAACGCTGGAGATACTTGTTTGCAAGGTGCTTTAGAATTCCACCAAGAAAAACTAATGGAACTGGCCAAGATGCCCAATGTGTTGGTAATGTTGTGTAGAGTATGTTGGTGTTGGGTGAAAATAAATGCGTTAGCGGCATGGAATTGGTTACGTACCCACTGTTTTCGACGTCAGAGTCCATCAAATAGCGTTGACAATAAAGAAGTATATGATTTGTATGTGTTCGCAAAAACAAAAAATGGAGAAGAATATACCATTGAGAAGTTTTGCAAGGAATTTAATTTTGATAGGGAGACATTAATGCATAATTGGGCGCATGGGACGAAATAGTAAGTAATACATAGTACAAAGCAAATCTTGGAGACGTTAGCGCATGTGTATTATAAGACGGATTGGTTCCCTGATTATTTGAATTTCGGACACCTGAAGCCGGAGGATAAGGAGGAAAAATAGGAAGTAAGAAAAATTTTATAGATGAATAATAGACAAAATACATATAATCAACTACCTCAAGGGGCAATGATGCCGCCGCAAGGGCAGATGATGCCACCGATGCAGAGTCGACCGGCACCGCGGGGATGGAGGGAGCGATGGATGCGGCGATTCGGAATGGATGTAGTTGCAGCACCATTGAGAAAAGGAGAGTTGACGGTACCGAATTGGTTAACAGGGAATAGCATGGTGTTTTTCTTTATTGCGACATTTGCATGTTGGATGGCGTAGGGGAATGGTCTGAATTTGAAATGTGGATTGCATCATGGATTAAATCCGGTAATACGTTAGCAGATCGTGTAGTGCAAGCGTTGATGGTTTTAAGTAATGTTACTGAGAAGGAAGATGAATAACATTCAAACATATAAAGTGCAGATTAAATTCAAGGAGAAATGCACAACTATACCCAGCAGAATGGTGTTTAATGTGGGGTATAAGCAGAGTAATGGCAAGCAAGATGCTTTTAAGTTTAGCGCTTCAGCTATTGAGTTGACTCTTGTGCGTTCGAAAAAGTACGAAACCATTATTACCAACCCGCAGAATAGTATCAATTCTCAAATTATAAAATCACTAATTGCATATTATGCAGTTGCTGATGTGATTTCTCCAATAAAGGAAATTACGATTCTGCGTATTGTCGGAACAAAAGAAGAACGATATGAAGAATGTGAAGTATTCCAACAGCCTTTGCTGATAGAAAGGTCTGTTGAAAACAAATTGCATTTCCCGACAACGATTATTTCGTCGATAGTTGAGGAAACTCCCCGCGGGGCTGCGTTAAGAATTGCATTGTCTTATTGGCTCAATGCAATGGTAGAGGATAATGTATATTTGATTTTTGAGAATTTGTGGCGTGCTTTTAATCGGTTGTATGTTTATCAGGGAAATGGGCAGAACGAGTTTAATAGTATGAAAACTATGAGACAACTCATAATAGACAACCAGGATAAATTTTCTCAATCAAAAGCAATCACCAATGGATATAAAACAGAAGAGTTGCACGCGTTTAGATGGCAACAAATGATATTGAATGATTTTCCGACAAGAAATCATACTCAAGCCCTTGTGGAGTTTGTTGAGCGATATAGTGATAAACGTATCATGGCATTATTAAATGAAAAGTTAGTATGTAGGAAAGTTTATATAAATGAATTGGGGAAATGGGCAGAGGTTCAGAGCCATATAGCTAGCAATGCTCATACAACATATGATATAGAATTAGTGACGGTTTTATGCATCAAATATGCCTATTTTATTCGTAATAAATATTTCCATGGCGAAACCTTAGACGGCACTTTTAAATTGATGCAAAATTATATTGATCTTGAATTTGAACATATCAGTAGATTGTTAGCAACGCTAATTTATGAAGTCATTAACGGGAATATGTTAAGGAATTAAAGAGGGGATATGGATAATATTGATGAAACAAAAGCACGGGTTGAGGAGTATAGCCGGATCTTTGCATCTATTCTGAAAGAAGCGAATAAGTTTATATTCGATTCTGACTTAGACGAGAAGAGTTTGGTGGCTGTACGTATGATTTATACAAAGATACTGGAGATACGGAAGTTGCTGGATGGTATAAACTATAACTATATAGAAGAGGAAACGGAACATGCTGTAGTAGAACCTACAACTTTGTTCGTGATAGTGCGAAATATTTTAGAGTTGACATATGTTTATGAATATGTATTCTTAATGCCGGATACTGATGAAAAGAGGGAGTTTGCGTATTATCTATACATGTACACCGGTTTGAAAGAGCGGTTGTCTTTGGAATTGGGCGATGAGAAAAAGGATGAGCAGATAAGAAAGACAGTGATAAAAGCAAATGAGGCTAAAGATAAACTATTGGCATCCCCGTATTACCATGGTTTGTCGAATCAGAGTCAAGCGATTATTCAAAATAGATTAAATTCACCTCATCCAAGTTATAGGCTTATGTTAGGTGATCATGAGGTGGCACCAGTAGATTATGATAAAGCGTGTGTAGAAATAGGTATGACGGGTGACTTCTTTAAGCATATGTATGGCTTTTTGAGTACGCATGCCCATCCAACATATTTGTCTTTGGTTCAATTTAAGGAAGCATATATAGGCGAGAAGCCGTTACACGATGGTTTTGCGGGGTTAGCAGTGACGTGTCTCGCATGTATATTATCGATTTTACTCGAAGATGCTCGCCAGCAGAAGCCGTATATTGAGGCGATTTATCAAGGATTAAGTGATGAGATGAAGGCGCGAATAGCGTATTATATAAAACTCACACGAGTAAATGTAATTTAAAACATGCCCAACAATCAAAATACATATAATCAACCAGCGATGGGGGAACAGGAGCAGATGCAGCAGATGGGAATGCCACCGCAAGGGCAGATGATGCCTCCCATGCCGCAGGGAGCGATGACTCGCCGTGCTCGATGGGGAACGCAGTTGATGGCGGGTAAGGCGCTGAGCACCAATAGCCTGCCGGACTGGTTCGCTACGTATGCGTTTGCTACTTATATGGTGGCGTTGGTCGGCGTAAATATCTTGTTCTCCGGTCGTGGTACGGAATGGTATTTTATGCTCTTCGGTATCGCATGGGTAGCCGGGTTCTTTTTCCTGAGTGTGAAGTATTCGAAAGAATGGAGTGTGCTGAGAATACGCAAATCGAAGGCTTTTGAGAAAAAACTCTTTCAAACGGGTTTCTGGATACGGGTCGTATATGCTATTTTTATTTATTTCTTCTATATAGAAATGACAGGAAGGCCACATGAATTTGCCTCAGCGGACTCTACGGAATACATTCATACGGCAGAATGGCTGGCAGAAGGATGGAAAGGCGGGTATTTTTGGGATGTAATATCTGAAATGTCGTCCACCTCTTTTAGCGATATGGGATTTCCTTTGTATATTCTATTACCAGTCAGAATATTCAAAGGAGATGAAGCTGTGTTTCTCATTCTTATTATTAATGCTCTTATTGGCGCGCACACTTCCGTTATCATATATCGTCTTGTTCGACGCTCGATGAGCGAGAATACTGCTCGATTAGCTGCGATATTCTGTATGCTCCATCCGGTGTTGATATGCTACGTCGGTTTAACGCTCAAAGAAGTTGTCATGACGTGGCTCCTTGTGCTTTTTATCGATTTGGCAGATCGTATGCTTGTTGGAAGAAGATATACGTTCGCTACTATTGCTCCATTAGCTTTGACCGGATTCGGATTGTTTATGTTTCGTACGGTATTAGGCCTGGTCGCTATCATGGCAGTGTTCTTTGCTCTGGCGATGATGGATACTAAGATAGTAGGTTGGGGAAAAAAAATAATATTAGGAGCTGCGCTTATCGGGGCTGTGATATTAGGAGCCTCGGATAATATTATGCGTGAGGTGGAGCAAATTCGAGACACGGACGTGTCAGAACAGCAAGAAAAGAGTATGAATATGCGATACGGAGAAGGTAAAAAATCCGGAGGAAACACATTGGCAAAATATGCCGGTTCGGCCGTGTTTGCGCCGCTGATCTTTACCATCCCGTTCCCGACAATGGTAGCTACAGAGGGACAAGAGGACATGCGTTTAATCCATGGCGGTAACTGGATGCGAAACGTGATGTCCGGGCTCGTGATATTGGCAATGTTTATGCTGCTGCTGAGTGGGGATTGGAGAAAATATACTCTTCCATTAGCGATGCTTCTTGGCTATTTGGTGATGTTGGTGTTTACGCAATATGCGCACTCGTTACGATTCCATATACCGGTAATGCCTTTCGAAATGATATTTGCTGCGTATGCGATAACGAATATGCGAAAAAAGCATAGGAACTGGTATCTGATATGGTGCCTGTTGTGTATTGTGATGTGCTTTGGCTGGAACTGGTTTAAGCTCGCAGGGCGAGGAATATAAGCCTAATGAAAGAATTGGCGATTTAGAGAATTAGATATATGAAACTTTTAATTACTGGAGGAGCGGGTTTTATAGGCTCGAATTTATGTGAGTGGTTCGTAAACGAGGGATTTGAGGTTGTTTGTTTAGACAACTTATCAACCGGGTTTAAGCGAAATATCGAGCCTCTGATGACCCAACCGAACTTCCGATTTATCGAAGGAGATATACGCGACTTGGAGACTTGTCGCGAGGCAGTGAAAGGTTGTGAAGTGGTGCTGCACGAAGCGGCATTGGGTTCGGTGCCACGAAGCATTAATGACCCTATTAACACGAATGCGAATAACATCACCGGTTTCCTCAATATGCTTGTGGCTGCTCGGGATGAGAAAGTGAAACGGTTTGTGTATGCAGCTTCTTCGTCCACATATGGCGATAGCAAGGAATTGCCGAAGATAGAGCATAACATTGGTCGGCCATTGTCGCCGTATGCCATCACCAAGTTCGTGAATGAATTGTACGCCAATGTGTTCACGTCGCTGTACGGCATTGAGACCATCGGTTTACGATATTTTAATGTGTTTGGTCGTCGACAGGATCCCAATGGTGCTTATGCAGCTGTGATACCGTTGTGGGTGAAGGCGCTCATCAATCATGAGAGTCCGTTTATCAATGGTGATGGTTCGTACTCGCGAGACTTCACGTACATCGACAATGTGATTCAAGCGAATTATTTGGCTGCAACGGTGTCGCATGATGAGATAGTGCAACGTGCGTCGTTGTATAACATGAACTTGCCGCAGAATGCGCCGGTGGATTTGGTGTTTAATGTGGCGTATGGAGGTAACACGACGTTGAACGAATTGTTCCGATGCTTACGGGATAACTTGGCGAAGTATGATGCAGTAATTGCGGAGATTGAGCCGACGTATCGGGAAAACCGTGCAGGGGATATTCCGCATAGTCAGGCTTCGATTATCAAGGCGCAACGTATTCTTGGTTACGAGCCGAAGTACTCTGCGCTGCAGGGATTTGAACAAGCATGTGAGTGGTACTATAACAATTTGAGGTAATGAAAGTAATTTTCGTTGCAAGCGGCAACAAAAAAGGAGGATCGACTGTATCGGCATTTGTACAATCGCAGTATGATTCCTTAAAGAAAGAGGGATTGGAAATGCGATTGCTCGGTACGGAAGGGAAAGGTACAAAAGCGTACCTGCGTGCGGCGTGGAGGTTACGGAAGATGATACGAGATGAACGACCGGACGTTGTGCATGCACATTACTCTTTGTGCGGATGGGTGGCGAATATAGCATGCTTAGGTTTACGAAAGAAGCCGAAGATAGTGGTATCGATATTAGGCTCGTTTCCATCTAGGAGTATGAAATGGAGAATGGTACGGTGGAGTATGAAGCATGTGTGGAATGCTACAATCGTGAAGTCGCAGCGCACAGCGAAGCAGTTAGAGTTGCCAGTGGAGATTATCCCTAATGGTGTGAATCTGGAGGTGTTCCAAGCGCAGGATACCTCTGCAGCACGCAAGACGGTTGGATTTGAGAATGGGAAAAAGTATATAATTTGGTGTAGTAATCCGGAACGGCCGGAGAAGGATTGGGCATTGGCACAAGCAGCAGTAAGTGATATAGATGCTGAATTGGTTGCCATATATAATAAGACTCCACAAGAGGTGTGTACATATATGAATGCGGCGGATTGCTTGTTGTTGACGTCGGTATCAGAAGGTAGTCCGAATGTAATCAAAGAGGCGATGGCATGTAATTGTCCTATTGTAACGACGAATGTTGGAGATGTATCAGAGCGTTTGAAGAACTTGGAGGGATGCTGTGTGGTGGATAGCCGCGAACCCAAAGAATTGGCAGAGGCGATGAATAAGGCGTTGAAGTTTGGAAAGCGAACTGAAGGACGCGAGCGGATTATCGCTGATCAATTGGAGATTAGTCAAATAGCAAAACGAATAAAAGAGATATATGAGCGCAATCAATGAATGGATACGGTTAGGCGTGATATACCCGCTGGCAGAAAAAGTGAAACATACGAACTCGATGGTTTGGTATAAGCGGATTCTGGACATGAATACGTGGAGCCGTGAGGAGATAAAGGCTTGGCAAGAAGCGCAGTTGCAGCGAATCGTGAAGCAAGCATATGAGCATACGGTGTACTGGAAACGGGTGTTTGATGAACGTGGATTGAAACTGGAAGATATACGGACTGCAGAAGATTTGAAAAAATTGCCGATTATTACCAAAGATGATATCCGCGCGCACTACGAGGAGTTGGTTCCGGATAATGCGGGACAATTCCGACATCGGGTTAGTAAAACAGGTGGTACGACCGGTGAACCGATGCAGTACCTCGATGACGAGAACGTGTGGGGATATGTGTCGGCAAATAAGATTATTGCTTGGCGCACGACCGGTTACCGGTTCGGTGATCCGTTTATGGCTCTCGGTAGCGCATCCATCTTCAAGAAGAAAGCTACTTTCGTGCGGCGCGCGATTGATGCAATACGCAATGAGCGTGCGTACAACAGTATGAACCTTGACGGGGATTTATGCCGAAATTACATCGATATTCTCGAAAATCAGCATATACATTATATATACGGGTACGCGAGCGCGATATATCTTGTAGCGAAATATGCATTGGATAATGGTATCGACATGAGTCACATGCGTGGAGCGTTCACTACTTCAGAGAACCTGACGGATGTGTATCGTGAGACAATAGAGAAGGCGTTCGGTTGCCGCGTGATGGACTGCTATGGTGCACGGGATGCAGCGGTGACTGCGTATGAGATCACTCCTGAAAACTATCATCTGGGATATAGTGCACTGCTGGAAGTAGTGGATGAGTTTGAACCGGGGAAGGGAACGTTGCTTTCAACGAACTTGCTGAACATGGCATTCCCGCTGTTCCGTTACAACTATGGTGATGCCGGTGAGTTGGATAATAACTGTCCGAACTATAACGGACAAGTGCTGCATAAGATCTATGGGCGTACGTCAGATGTGCTGAGGCTGGATAATGGGCATGTGCTGACATCTCCGGGATTCACTATCCTCATGCGGAACTTCGATGTCAAAGCCTATGACATCCAGAAACTGAGTGGCACATCCGTACGCATGCAAGTAGTTGTCGGCGAGGGTTGGACAAAAGCTGATGAAAAACGACTTGTGGACGAGATGAAGCGGTTCTGCGGAGAAGGCTGCGCGTTCACCTTAGACTACGTGGATCACTTCGAACCGCTCAAAAACGGCAAGCGCAGATATTTTATGAACGATTTAAGTAAATAATGATATGAAGATTTTAGTGTACATGGGGCATCCGGCCCATTTCTATCTCTACAAAAACACCATCAAGCAATTGCGCGAGGATGGACATCAGGTGGAGATTCTTATCAAAAAGAAAGATATACTCCAGACGCTGCTGGATAACCAGGGATGGGAGTACCATAACATCCTGCAAGAGGGACGGAAGAACTCCAAAGTAGGCATGCTAATCGGCATGCTCAAACGTGCATGGCGACTCAACTTGTTTGTGCGGCAATACAACCCAGACATCCTCACAGGCACTAGCGTCGAGAACTCGTTTATCGGACCATTACGACGCATTCCCGTTATCAATTGTAACGAGGATGATGCAGCCGTGGTGCCGTTGTACGCCAAACTGAGTTATCCGGGAGCAGACGCCATCCTGAATCCTGTTGTGTGCAACTCCGGCAAATGGGACAGCAAGGCAACCAAGTATCCATCCTACCAGGAACTGGCATACTTGCACCCGAACCACTTCACGGCTGATGCGAAAGTGGTGAAGGGGTACGGGATTGACGTCACCAAGCCATATTTTGTGATGCGTTTTGCGTCGCTGCACGCGCACCACGATAATGGTATTAAAGGAATAAATACAGAAATCGCAGAGCGATTGGTGAAGATTTTGGAGCCGCATGGCACCATTTATATCACTTCCGAACGACCCTTGGAACCGCAGTTTGAGAAGTACCGGATTAAGATCAATCCCCTGGATATGCACCACGTCATGGCTTTTGCATCGCTCTACATTGGCGATAGCCAGACCATGGCAGCCGAAGCCGGTGTACTGGGTGTGCCCTTTGTGCGCTTCAACGACTTCGTTGGGCGCATCGGTTACCTCCGCGAGTTGGAGGATAAGTACGAGTTGGGATATGGCATACATGCGTCGCAAGTGAATAGTGAAGAGTTAAAAGTGAAGAGTGGACAGGAAGCACTGTATGAGAAGGTGCAGGAATTGGTGAGCATGAATGCAGAAGAACGGAGAAGGGTGTTCCAGGAACGGAGGAAGATGATGCTCTCCGATAAGATCGATTGCGCGAAGTTTTTGACGTGGTTTATCGAAAATTATCCAGAATCGGCATCGTTAGCCCAAAATGCGGATGAATCCTTTTGGGCACGATTCCGATAGTCGATGGTTAATAGTCGATAGTTGAGAGTAGGAGGGCGTTGCACTACAGGACGCTGCACTATAGGGGGAGGTAGGACGGAAAATAAAAAAGAGATGTGTAACTATGATCTGGAAATATTGCAATATAACGAGTTTGAGAATCTAACTCGGGATTTGTTGCAGGCGCATTTCGATATTTATATCGAGAGTTTTAAAGATGGAAAGGATGGGGGAATCGATCTAAGGTATGGCGAAGTGTGTGGTACAAAAACCATTGTACAAGTAAAACGCTATAAAGATTGGGAATCATTAAAGGGACAACTTCAAAAAGAGGCGGCAAAAGTGCAAAAACTACAGCCCAATCGATATATATTGTCTACGTCAGCCCCTCTCTCTCCGGCTAACAAAGAAACAATCATGGCGATATTTGATCCGTTTATAAAGGACTCTGCAGATATATTTGGGAAAGACGACATCAATAATCTTTTGGGACAACACTCTGAAATAGAGAAAAAATACTATAAATTATGGCTGGCCAGCACAGAAGTGCTAAATGATTTATTACACAAAAACATTCGTAACTGGTCGAATTTTGAAATTAAAACTATCCAATCAGAGATAAAAACGTACGTTTCCAATAAGAGTTTTGAAGATGCGCTGCAAGTGCTTGATAAACATAAGTACGTGATTATATCCGGGATTCCGGGGATCGGAAAGACAACGTTAGCCAGGATGTTGGTATACGAGTTGCTCGCTGCTCAAAAATTCGACGAATTTGTTTGTATAGAAGAGAACCTTCATGAAGGGGCTACCTTGTTTCAAGAAGGAAAGAAACAAGTGTTCTTTTTTGATGATTTCTTAGGATCCAACACGTTTGAAGAAGGAGAAAAAGGATTTGATAACAAGTTGTTATCTTTTATAAGCGCGGTGCAGCGTGAGCCGGATAAACGGTTTATCATGACTACCCGAGAATATATTTTAGCACAAGCTAAGGAGCATTATGAAAAATTAAATACCTGCAATATTGAAATTGCCAAATGTACGATTGATTTAGGCGTGTATAGTATGTCTATACGTGCGAAGATTCTATATAATCATATGGCAGAGGCGAATCTTCCTGCTGAATACGTGGAGCAATTGCTTTGTGACAAGAATTATCTCAAGATAATTAACCATCGTTATTTCAATCCACGAGTTATAGAAACATATATAGACAAGAAACTATGGCAGCAAGAACCACCTGAGCGATTTGTGTCAACATTTATTCAAGCATTTGATAATCCGACGTTAGTTTGGAAATGGGCATATAACTCCTTGGCCCCCATCGCTCAATATGCGTTGCTTGTGTTGGCAACTATGGGAGGAGATGTATGTCTAGATGATTGGAATACAGCGTTTCACTATTTTTGCCAATCAACGGATGGCGAATTACACTTGCCTTATTCGGACGAGAAATGGAGAAACAGTCTGAAGATACTAGAAGATTGTTTTATAAGAATCGGACAAATGCCCCAAGGCGGATATAGAGTTAAATTATATAATCCATCAATACTTGGTTTTGTAGTAGAATATATAAAAGACTTGCACGATGTACTACGTCAGTTGATAACAGGAGCTTATTATGTGGAGCAACTATATTCAATATTTACAACGTATGATCATCGTGTACATTACGGAGATGGCTATGTGAAGATATCGCAAAAACTATCGCAAATGGTACGAGCACGGTTTATAGAAATGATGAATACAGACTATAAGTCATGTTCGCTAGATATATCCTATCTCCATAAAAATAAGAGAGCGGGTAAAATTGATATTTTGTTAGAGTTCGATTGTCGATATAGCTCAGAGCCGGGGATGATGGAACAACTGATATCTGAAGAAGATTTAATCAACCCAGAAAATGGAATATGCACAAGGCTTCATTATGTCCAGACTTTGGACTGGGAACAAATGGGATTTGACCGAGAAAATGTAATCAGACACATAATGGAGGAAGATAAAAATATAATTGATTTGAAGTCTTTTGTAGAAAAGATGCACATGATTGGACACGATGATATATTACAAGAAGCATCTTTTATTGAAGAGTTACAAACAACTATTGAAAAGACATTAGTAAACAGACCATTTAATTCCTTTGATAGAGGTTTACTTACTGAAACGATAGAGAAAATCGCCAAAGGAATGCCGGAGAACGTGCTACCATTTGATGAGTATTTGCAGAAAATAAATGCTTTCGAAGAAGGGGTAAAGAATCATGATTACCATGAAGAAAAATTAAAAGAAAAAGATCCAGATGCGGATATTGACGATAATTCTCTTGAAGAAATGATGACCAGCTTGAGAGTGTTCTAGGAAAAGAATCCGGTAGTGAAAAGTGAATATATAGAATAAAGATATGAAGATAACATTGATTGCGGGGGCCAGGCCGAATTTTATGAAGGTGGCACCGATTATAAAAACCATAAAAGCTTTTAATGATGCGAATGATGGGAAGATTTCCTACAGGCTCGTGCATACGGGGCAGCACTATGACAAGAACATGAGTGACACGTTCTTTGAGGAGTTGGGCATTCCGGCTCCGGATGTGAACCTGGGTTGCGGTGGAGGAAGTCAGGCCGAGCAAACGGCTGCTATCATGGTGGCGTTTGAGAAAGAACTGATGGCGCATCCGGCTGATATTGTGATGGTTGTGGGGGATGTGACGAGTACGATGGCTTGCTCGATCGTAGCGAAGAAACTGAACACGAAGGTGTGTCACGTGGAGGCGGGGATACGCAGTTGGGACCTGACCATGCCTGAGGAGATCAACCGCATGGTGACGGACTCGTTGGCCGATTATATGTTCACGACGAGTGAGGTTGCGAACCGCAATCTGATGCGCATGGGATGCGAGATGAATAAGAACGTGTGGTTTGTGGGGAATGTGATGATCGATACGCTGTTGGCGAACAGGGCGCGGTTCCGGAAGCCGGAAGTGTGGGACGAGTTGGGCCTGAAGGACAAGGAGTTTGTCGTGATGACGATGCACCGGCCGGCAAACGTGGACGAGGAGAACCATCTGCGTGCGATGATGGAGCAGATAATCGATAATGTGCATGGGCTGCCGGTGATCTTCCCGATTCATCCGAGGACAGCAAAGCTGCTGTTAGGAGATAGGACGGCCAAAGGCCTACAGGACGCTTCGCTACAGGACGCATCGAAGATGCTACAGGAACGCTTCCCGAACTTGCATATTGTGGAGCCGATGGGGTATCTGGAGTTTAACTACTTAGTC
>JAEEGL016291339.1_pt1 | contig 14228 bp, 12 predicted proteins | sample 9134231 | NCBI WGS metagenome assembly JAEEGL01 (sample SAMN16246548, study PRJNA631951) | gut metagenome | biome: gut microbiome; feature: rumen; material: fiber-attached | host: Bos | place: Iran: Karaj | collected 2018-10 | reverse complement strand
AATATCTCCCCTTCGTCTACACAGAACAAGGGGTCGCAATGCTAACATCTGCTTTACACACAGATCGTGCAATAGAAGCCAGCATCCAAATTATCGAAGCCTTTGTAGAAATGACTCATTATCTAAAACAGAACAGCCTACTTCTTCCTAATGAAGAATTAAAATCTCTGACTCTCAAACATTATCAGCTTTCAGAAAAAGTTCTTATTCTTAATGGAGAACCATTTAAAGCCGATGTCGCATATCAATCTATTTATGGTAAGGCAAAAAAGAATATCATTGTTATGGATGATTATATCGGTGTAAAAACACTTAATCATCTTGCCAAAACAAAACCGGGTCTTTTGATTACAATAATCACAGACAACAAAGGCTCTCATCCGTTGAAGTTATCAGAATACAATGATTTTTTAACTGAATATCCAACGAAAGAAATACATTTTATTCAAGCCTGTAACAAGACACATGACAGATTCATTATTCTTGATTATGGTTTATCAACAATGAAAATTTATCATTGTGGGGCAAGCAGCAAAGATGCTGGGAATAAGATTACAACTATTGCAGAAATAAAAAGGATTGATGTCTACAAAAACATAATCAATAGTTTGTTATCTAATCCGATTTTAATTTTGAAGTAATTTATTGAGATTTGGCATAATTCTAAGATTCCAATCTGGAATCTTAGAATTTTTTAAATCATCCCGCATCCACCCTTTCTTTCTTCGGGGTGCGCAACTTCAAAACCGCAGCGGGGCTCTCCTTATTTCCACCCCTCCCAAATTTTCTGCTGCATTCCAACAGTAGCTTCTGTTTTTCCATTGCGGCAGACCGGGAGTTTTAGCAGGGACAATTGGTTTTCAAAAAGCTTCTGCTCCTTGTCGCTGTCGTCCAGGTAGGCTATGCTGGAATAGTTTTTGGCACCCTTGTCGGTCAGGGCATCTATGGCGTCGGCGCGGGAACCTTCTGTTCGGGCAAGCGTTGTTACCACGGAATCAAACTCGCCGGCAGACATTTCTTTTTCTTTTAGATCCACAAACTGAAAAGGAATGCGGCGTTCCTTAAAAAAGCGCCGGGCCGCCTTGCAGTCAAAGCTTTTGTTTGTTCCAAAAATCTGAATCATTTTTCCAACCCTCCGTTTATTCTGTAATTTCTGCAAACTTTTCTTTTGTAATTGCATAGGCTTCCCGGTCAAAAAGCACAATTGTCACTTCCATTCCGTCGGCGTTTTTTTGAATTGTTTCTACCATAGATTTGTATTCCTCTTACAATTCCAGATCTACAACCGCAGCACCTGTCGCCTTAATCAAATCATCGGGAGCAAGCTTAATCTGAACTCCACGCTGGCCGCCGCTAACACAAATCTTATCGTGTAAAATTACGGTTTCATCAATAAAAGTACGGAATTGTTTTTTCATACCAATAGGGGTACAACCTCCGCGGATATAGCCTGTAAGGGCAAGAAGCTCCTCGGGGCGTACAGGTCCAATTTCTTTGCAGCCCGCAGCCTGCCTTGCCTTTTTCAAATTAATTTCGCTAACGGCACTCTGACAAAAAACACAGATTTCTTTTGTTTCGGTGCGCATCACTATTGTTTTAAAAACTGTTTCGGCAGGCACACCAAGCTTTTCTGCCATGCGCAGGGCAGCTCCTTTTGCAAGCTCGTGCTCGCCGTCATCTTCATATTCTGCGGCTTCGTAGGTAATTCCAAGCCCGTCAAGGATTCTCATTGCGTTTGTTTTTTTCATAAAAACAGTATAACATCACCAACTTGACTTTTCAAATGCAAAAATCTTACAATCGCTATATGAAAATACAAAACAAGGCTCTTAAAATATCTCTTAAAATTTGTGTCGGACTAATTACTTCTCTTGCTGCCCTTTTTGTTCTGGGGGTAATTGTTTTTAATATTTTTACAAAAGCACCTGCAGCCAAAGCTCTTCGTCAAAGCAAAAAAGCATTTGTAATTCCTTATTCAAACAAGGGTTACATTGCCCAGGGTCTTGCCTACGACAGAGGTTCCGGAAACTTTTATCTTACCGGTTATATGAACGACAAATCTGCTTCTCCAATTCTGATTGTAAATAAAAAAAGCAGAAAGCTTGTAAATGCTGTACGAATGACTAATCCCGATGGAACTGATTTTCTGGGACATGCCGGCGGACTTTCTATTATGAACGGAAAAATCTATATTGCGGGCTCAAGCGACAGCTGCCTTTACGTTTTTGAAAAAGACGCCGTTGATCAAGCACCTCTCAATTCCTCTCTTGCTTATTCTGCTGTTGTAACCCTTGGTGACGGAAATGCAAAAAATGACGGTATAAAGGTTGCCTACACAACAACCCAAAACGGAATGCTTTATGCAGGCGAGTTTTACCGGGACCCGGGCTATATCCTTTCAGAAAAACACAAGGTAAATACTTCGGATGGTTTACAATATGCTCTTGCTGTAGGCTTTACGCTCCTGAACAACAACGCCAAAGCAACAGTTGCCTACTCTATCCCAAATCAAATTCAGGGCATGTGTTTTAGTGATGACGCAATTTATCTTACAACTTCCTGGGGGCTTGGAAAATCTAAGGTATACAAATATTCTTTTGACAGTCTGATTCAAAGCGGAACAAAACAGGTTTGCGGCGAGACAGTTCCCCTCTATAACCTTACCCTTAATAATATGACTGACAGCTGGATTCTCCCGCCAATGGCAGAAGAAATTGAATACGTAGACGGAATGTTCTATATTTCAAATGAGTCTGCTTCGGATAAATATGTTTTTGGAAAATTTACGGGTGGCCGCTGGTGCAGAGCCTACAGCCTGAAATAAAGTATAACCTACAATAAGTTCAAAAAGGCTTCTACAAGCTTTACTGCATGATTTATTATATTATTGTCCGACGGAAGCTCAAACAAACTGCCGGCTCCTGTTTCCGGGTTCTGGCGCACAGTTTCCTTTCGTACGGCAATATATGAATCCAGCTGCTGCAAAATCAGGCCGGCACAATCACTTGCCAAATCTTTAATTTCTTTATCTGTTTTGTCCTTTAAAATCCCTTTTCCTGCAAAGGCATCAAAAACCGCTTTTATGTCCTCTGCCATTTTTTCACCCTGCTTCTGAACGATTTTGAGTGCATTTGGATTAAAATACTGTTCTGAATGAACAAAAACATACATTTTAAATAGTGGTTCTGAATCGAACAACGCAAAATATCGTGCTATAAGCTTCTTAAAAACTCCCAGGAGGGTAACCTTTCCTGCATTTATTGAATCACAAATTTTTTCTGTAACAAATTCAACGTTTCCAATTTCCTGGCAGCAATAATCAATAGAGGCAGCATACATTGCTTCACGGCTTTCAAAATGATTATAAAGAGAGGCTTTTTTTATTTCCAGACTGTCTGCTACATCTGCAAGAGATGTTCCTCCCGCACTCTTATCAAAGGCAGAGCTCAAAAATGCCTGTATAATTTTTTCCTGCGAAATATTCTTTTTACTCATATTATTATTATCGGAAACTACTGACTGTTAGTTTAGCTGTAATATTTTTTTATTGCGGTAATTAAAATGTGGTGATATTCTTATATTAGAAATGTTATTTCTGAGCATATACACACAGGAGAGTTAAACTATGGAACAGGAAGTTGTCCAAACTAATTTAACAGTCGCAAAAGACGCCGCCGAAGATTTGTTCAGGCACCTGAAAAAACCCGCCGAAGTCTACGACTGTATTATATTTTTTACATCAACAACAGTAGATTTTTGTGAGTTGCAGACCGCAATTCACGAGCATTTTCCAAGAGCACAGGTAGTTGGAACTACTACTTCTGGAGAAATTACCTCCTCTGGCTTTAAATCAAATACCGTCGTATTAAATGCTTTGTCCGATCCTCAAACTTCATTCAGCGCAGTGCTTGTAGACGAAGCCAACAAATTCCCAATCATTTCAAAAAACAAAATTATTTCGGCCGCTAAAAACATCGGGCTCAATCTGTCGCAAACCTCAATTCATAATGATGCATTTGCCATTTCACTGATATGCGGACTCAAGAATATTGAAGAAGGCTTTCTTTCTATGTTCTATTCGCTGGTAAACGACAAGGAGTTTCTGGTTTGCGGAGGCACAGCCGGCGATGACCTTAAGTTTAAGGCAACCTATGTAAGTGCAAACGGAGAATGCTCCGACAGCGGGGCCGTTCTGCTTTTTGTAAAAACCTCGCGGCCTTTCCAGATTTATAAGGAAAACATTTTCCAAAAATCGGGAAACAGCGTACGGCTTACAGATGTTCAGCACGAAACCCATGTTGTTACAACAATAGACGACATGAATCCCCGCAAACGATACGCTCAGATTCTGGGTATTCCCGAAAGTGCAGCAAATGATGCAATTCTTGATCATCCGTTTGGAAGAACCTTTGGAGACAATGTATTTATTGCAAGTCTTGTAAGCTTTGATGCAAACGGTATTTTGACTACCTACGCAAGAGTTATTCAGGATTCGGTTCAGGAAATTCTTAATCCTATGGATCCTCTGGCTATTACCGAAGAAACCTGCCAGAAAATTACACAGGTAATTCCGCATCCTAAGTGTGTTATTCTTTTCAATTGTATTTTGCGAACCATAGGCTTTGGAAATAAAAACCAGCAGGAACCCGTAAATGCTATCTGGAAACAATATTTTCCAGTTTACAGCGGTTTTTCGACTTACGGTGAACAGTTTGGTCATATCAATTCAAATCAGACTTTAGTAGCTTTGGTAATGGGGGAATAATATGGCAACAGAATATACACAGCAGGAATTAATTCAAGCTGGAAAGGATCTTGTCGACCTTCTTTTAAATGTAGCAAAATCAAACAACAACCTTACCGGCTTTATCAAAGAATATCTTATTCAGCTTACTTCTAATAATGGTATTTACCGCCAGCAGCAGGAAGAATTAATGACCTTTGCCGCATCCAGCGATACGGTACATCGTTCTATTTTTGATAACACAAAGCTAAGCGCACAAAAGCTTGCCGAAATTTGTTCTGAGTTTGCCAACATGAATGTAGAAATAGAAAAAGTTCACGAGGGTGGCAAAGAAACCAATGCCGAAGTTATTAAGCTTGCCGAAAACATTACCGAAATCCGTAAGTTTATTAAAGATATTCAGGATATCAGTTCCAGAACAAACCTTCTTTCTTTTAATGCCTCCATTGAAGCAGCCCGTGCCGGTGAAGCAGGTAAAGGCTTTAGAATTATTGCCAACGAAGTAAAATCTCTTTCTGCAAAAACACAGGAGGTTTCTAAGCGCATTGATGATAAAATCCTTGAAATGAACAACAACCTTGACGAATTTGTTAAGAAAAACGACGAACATGGAAAGATTTTGAGTGACCTGCAGACTATGGCCAACGATTCAAAGGTTAAACTTGGAAAATTGACCGACGAAACAAACAAGAATGCAGAAAATGCCAACGAAATTCTTAATTCCATGAATAAGAGTATTATTACAATTCAGGCAGCAACGCAATCGGCAGAGGAAACAAACCTGGAACAGGTAGAAAAGCTTGCCCAAAAGGCAATGTCGCATACTATTCAGGTTGATGATGAACTGTCCTTCCTGTTTGAGCTTCGGGCTCTGTTTGAACATTTTAGTCTGCAGCAGGTGATTCAGCCGACTGCGACAGAATAAACAAAAGGAACTATGAATCTGCCAGTTTATTTTGACAAAACTCCTTGTACTTGTCGAACTGACGTATTCATAATATAATTTAGACTATGGAATTTGAAAAAACGTATACATTACCTAAAATGATTAAGGATTCTGCAGAAAAATATGCAGAAATTAATGCTCAGTACAAAAGACAGAAGAATGGTGAATTTGTTCCTGTTACTTACCGCGAAATGTTTCAGCTTGGTCTGGACTTTGGTGCGGCTTTACTGCAGCTTGGGCTTAAAAGAGAAGAACCTATTGGTCTTATTTCGGACAACCGCGCCGAATGGATGCAGGCCGACATAGGCATTATGAGCATTGGAGCTATTGACGTTCCGCGCGGCTGTGATGCAACTCCTCTTGATCTGGAAAAAATTCTTTCTGTAACAGAATGTCGTTTTGTTATTGCAGAAAACAATTCTCAGATTAATAAAATTCTGAACCTTCACGACAAGCTTCCTGCTCTGGAATCTATTATCACCTTTGATAAAGAAGAAGACATAAAGGACGATGTAATAAAACTTGCAAAAACAGAAAACATTAATCTTTATTACTTTGACAAGCTCATAAAAGAAGGCCAGAAATGGCGCATTGAGCATTCCGGAGAAGTTGAAGCAGAGCTCGAAAAAGGTCAGATAGAAGATACCGCTACAATCATCTTTACTTCAGGTACTACCGGTACACCAAAGGGCGTTATGCTGAGCCACAAGAACTTTCTTGCCCAGCTGGACGAAATTGTTGAACGAATCTTCCTTAATCCCGGAGAATGTGCCCTGAACGTTCTTCCTGTATGGCATGTTTTTGAGCGCGAGGTTGAATACGTTATTCTTATTCAGGGGTGTGCAATTACATATTCCAAACCTGTTGGTTCAATCCTGCTTGCCGACCTTAAAAAAATGAATCCTTCGGTTTTGCCTGCTGTACCACGTGTTTTTGAAGCCGTTTATGATGGTGTTACCAAAAAAATGCGTAAGGCCGGCGGAATCGTTAACTTTATGTTCAACTTTTTTGTAAAGGTTGGATTAATTCACAAGCGCATGCAGCGTAAAATGTTTGGTCAGAACCCTTGCTTTACAACCCCGTTAAAGGGTCTGTGGTGGGTTTTGTTCTTTATTCCATGGGTTTTAATGTGGCCTTTGTATATGCTTGGCGACCTTATTGTCTTTAGAAAAATTAAGGTTATGCTGGGTACAAACTTCCGTTGTGGTGTAAGTGGTGGTGGAGCCTTCCCTCCTCAAATAGATGAATTCTTTTGGGCAATTGGCGTAAAGGTTGTAGAAGGCTACGGTCTTACAGAAACAGCTCCTATTGTTTCGGTACGCCCTATTGCGGCTCCTGTTTTCCGTACAATTGGTTCTCCTATCCGCCATGTTCAGGCCAGAATTGTAGATCCTCAGGATGGATTTATTCTTGGACGCTGTAAAGAAGGTGTTCTGCAGATTAAGGGCGACACCGTTATGAAGGGCTACTACAAAAATCCAGAGCTTACAGATAAGGTATTTACACCGGATGGCTGGCTCGATACCGGAGACCTTGCAATCTTTACAATTCATGATGAGCTAATTATTAAGGGTCGTATTAAGGATACTATCGTTTTGCGCGGTGGTGAAAACCTTGAACCTCTTCCAATAGAAATGAAGCTTGCTGAATCTAAGTTTATTAAGGCTGCTGTAGTTGTTGGGCAGGACAAGCGTTATCTTAGTGCCCTTATTCTGGTTGATGAAGAAGAAGTTCGCAATTTTGCTGCAGAAAACGGTATGCAATACGATACCTACGAAAACCTTCTTGCTTCGGAAGAAATACACAAGCTTTATGAAACAGAAATAAGTAACCTTATTAATGCCAAAACAGGCTTTAAGATGTTTGAAAGAATTAACAAATTCACACTCATTACAAAGCAGTTTGAAGTTGGCGTAGAACTTTCGGCAAAACAGGAAATTATGCGATTCCGCATTAACGAAATTTATAAAAACGAAATTGATGCCATGTTCAAAGAGGATGAGGATTAATGAACATTCACCTTTTGGAAATGCCGCTGGACTTTGGTGCGAGCCGCCATGGTTCGGACATGGGTCCTTCGGCTATACGCCTTGCTGGAATTAAAGAAAGACTGGAAGGTTTGGGTCATACAATCTCAAGCCACTCCGATATTTTTAGTGTTTCTGCTCAGGAATACGAACAGCAGGGCAATCCAAAAGCCAAATATCTTGTTCCAATCAAAAAAGCCTGTGAGCAGCTAGCCGAACGGGTAGAAACTATTTGTACCGATGGAGATTTTCCTCTTATTTTGGGTGGAGACCATTCCATTGCGCTGGGTTCTATTGCCGGAGTTTCTGCTTTTGCAAAAAAGAACGGCAAAAAGCTTGGCGTTTTATACATAGATGCCCACGGAGACTTTAATACCCCGGAAACAAGTCCTACCGGAAATATACACGGAGAATGTCTTGCTGCTTCTGCCGGTCTTGGACTTCCTGAGCTCACAAATCTTTATTTTGAAGGCCAGAAGGTTGATCCCGCAAATATATGCTTTGTAGGTGTACGCGACCTGGATCCTGGCGAAAAACAGCTGATGAAGCAGTCTGGCGTTACCGTTTATACAATGAGCGACATTGAACGCCAGGGTTTTCCTGCAATTGTAAAACAGATTACGCTTTTCTTTAAAACTCATGCAGACCTTGTTCATGTTAGCTTTGACATGGATGTTTTAGACCCAATGTTTGCACCGGGAACAGGCATTCCTTTGCCGGGTGGTCTTACAAACCGCGAAGCCCTTCTTTTGATGGAAGAAATGGGAGCCAGCGGCAAGGTTCGTAGTGCCGAAATTGTAGAGGTAAATCCTATTTTAGATGTAAGGAATCAGACGGGTGCTCTGGCGGTTAGTCTGGCGGCAAGGTTGTTGGGCGAGACGTTATACTAACCAGGGAGGCCCTTCGACATAGGGAACGGCACTGCGAAGCAGTGCCGTTCCCTATGTCGAAGGGCTAAAACTACCTGTTATACCTTTCCAAAAATCTTAAATAATCCTGTGAATTTATAGGCTTACTAAAGTAGTAACCCTGAATATAGGTAACGCCGAGCTTTTCCAGATATTCAAACTGCTCTTTTGTTTCTACGCCTTCTACTACAATTTTTAGGCCCATCTGCAAAATCATAGAAACCATATTTTCGAGCAGGATTTTTGCATTTGTGCGGTTAGGATTTTTCTTTTCAAAAATAGGCCACAACAGACTCTTATCAATTTTGATTATTGAAAAATCTGCACGGGTAATCTGCGAAAGATTTGAGTAACCTGTTCCAAAGTCGTCCATAGAAAATGAACAGCCGTGATTTATAAGATCTTCCATATTGCGCTTGAGTTTACGGCCCGAAGAAACGGCAATTGATTCTGTAATTTCAAGATTTACCATGGAAGGCTCAAGCTTGTGCTTTTCCAAAAGCCCCTTCATAAGACTCGGGAAGGTCAAATCCACAGATTCAATAGCCGAAAGGTTTACTTCTACATGCTTTAAGCCTAATTCCGAAAGCTTATACGAAGAAACAAATTCAAAAACTTTTTCAAAAATACACTGACTCAAAGGCATTATAAGGAAATTTCGTTCTGCAACAGGAATAAACTCTTCCGGAGAAACAAAACCGAGCGTAGTTGTATCCTTAAGTCGTACAAGAGCTTCGCAATTGGTAAAGCGTTTTTCTTCAATGCTGTAAATCGGCTGATAGTACATTTCTACTCCGTCACTGCGGATAGCATTCTGCAAAAGTTTATAGACCAGATCCTGCCTGTCACGTTTTTGCAAAAGCTTTGAATCTACGCGATGAATAAACTCTGCATCGTCGGAATAGGTATGACACATTTCAATAAATTCCAGAAGCTGGCTGGAGGAATTTTGCATTCCTTTTTTAAGGAACGGTGTATCCTGAGGAAAACGTATAAAATCAATATGGGCATTAAGATGTATCTTTGTTGTTTCGTTCAGATTCCATTTTTCATGAAACCTGTCTTCCAAAACCTGCAGATAATAATCCATTTTTTCTTTATCGTGCTCATCAAAAATAACGGTAAACGCATGGTTGTTAATTTTATATACATTTTTACAAAACTGTTTTTCGACAAAGCTTCGGATTTCGGAAAGCATCATTATTACTGCCTGGTCGCCAAACTGCCTTCTCAATTTTGAAATGTCTTCCATATCAAGATTCACAATGAAAAAAGGCTTTGCACGATTGAGCTTATCGGCAATAACAAGTTTAAGGGCTTCGTGATTAAAAGCACCCGATTCTTTATCCATTCGTTCAGACGGATTTCCCAGAGAAATAACAAGCAGTAAAAGCATTGTAGAAATACTTACGCTTGAAAAAAGAATTTGCGGCAGGAAAAGCTGAGTAAGCCCAAAAATTATCCAGAGCCCCATGGCAAAAAGCACATAGGAAGAAACGCGCCTTGTTTCAACGTTGCGGGATGCAATAATTGCTTTGATAATGGTACTCAGGGTCAAAATTGTTATGAGTACATATACCAGATTAACCATTGGCCCATAAGAATAAACGGCATCCTCGCTGATATAGTAGAAAATATCAAAACAGAAAATTGCTATAAGACTAAAAAGGGTTATTAATAACAGGAAAAACTTTTCAAAAACACTTAATCGCTGCTGATTATGCGTAGTAACATCTAGGAACACGTATATAAAAAGGAAAGTTCCTTCAAAACCAAGGATAAAGCCCTGATGCAAAAGCTTTACAAGCCACAATGGGAACGAATCAAAATAAACAAGAGAAAAAACTGTGGCATAATCAAACAGCAGATAAACCGCTGCGCTTACCAAAACGCAATTGAATATACGGGTAGAAAGAATCTTAATCCTTGGACGCATAAAATAAAGAGCTTCTACAACAATCAGGACAACTGTTGCCGCAATTTGAAATCGCAGATGATTAAAAAGGAAAGAGTTTAAAAACTGCATTTATGCGTCTCCCTGAGGTCCGGCTATCTGAGCCCTTTTGCCTCTGCTTCGGTTGCGGCCTTCCAGAACTGACTGCGACCAAAGGGACCAACTTCTCCGCGCATTTCCAGCGTATCCTGTTTATATTTTTTGCCGTCGGCTTTGTGGAAGGTAATCTTGCATTTGTAGCGCTTGCCGTCATTCGGATCGATAATGTAGCCGCCCGACCATTTACCTTCGCCATCTTTAGAAAGATCCCAGATCCAGCTTGTGCCTACAGAAGGCAGAGTGCCGACATCTGTTCCATTCATAAAGTTGTCATAGCTTTTTCCTTTTCCGCCGGTTGCCTTTGTATCCTGCGGTATGCCTGCTACAGAAAGAATCTTTCCGCTTAGTTTGTTACCGCTAACCTGTATCTGCCAGCCCGCTGTCGGCTGATTTGTTTTTTCATCTATACTAATCCAGAAGCCTTCTGCCGGGTCTGTAGCAAAGCATAAAGTTGTCGTTAACAAAAGAGCAGTAAGTATTGCAATTATTTTTTTCATTTGAATAATCCTCCTGAATATATTCGTTGCTGCATATTATTATATCACCTTTTTTTGGAGAATAAAAGTTTTATTATATGTTATTCTTTGTAACGCTTGAGTTTAAAATTGACACATACACCTCCGTTTATCGATATATTTATTGATTAACGAAGGTGTATGTGTCAAAAAAGATTAGAGGTCTTTTTTGTCAAAAATCATGCTTACTCAAAAGCACGGATGGCGAGGACAGAATAAGCAGAATACTTCCATCCGATGTCTATTTTGTTTGATCCAAAGTTAATTCTCCATGCATGGTTCGCTGGATAATATGCAGCTCCTTCTGCCTGGTTTGATGACCAGTAAGAAGAATCTGTTATAGAAGTTCCACCTGCACATGAAATTGCAGCACTTATTACAGAATCTTCCTCGTTTACTGCAAGAGAAAGCATGCTCAATTCTGCAATACTTGGGAAATACCAGCCTGCTGCAAAATCACCTGTAAGCCCATAATTTGCTGCATAGGAGTTAACCCATTGCCAGGCCGGATAGTAGCCTTCAGAATTTTCATCTGTAACTCCTTCACAAAGGGTAGCCCAGCTGCTGCTGCCGTCTATGGCATCGGTAAAGATAGCACCAATTACATTGCCTGCGATACCGGACACAAAAGTCTCCTCTTCTCCCTTACTTATTTCACAAGTAAGACCTGGAACTTCATTCTTATCTCCTTCTGCTTCGGAAATAAACGGGGGTTGAGTTTTATATGCCCACTGCAATGTTTTTTTCTCTGCGTCCTCTTCATCCTGCGAATTGTGTATTCCAACGCCAAGCAGCTTTGCACCTAAAACATCAGACTCTGAGCCATTGTAGAAAATTATGGCTACTGCAGCGTCCTTTTGTGCCTGTGTAAGGGTAAGGCCAGATGTATATAGTGTTGCACTTCCATCGCTGAATACAATATCACCTACAGAGTCCGGAGCCGCTTTTTGACCAATAAAGTTAACGTCGCTCCATTCGGCAGTAAGAGCAAGGTCTGCAGAAATTTGAGTTCCTGCAACTACCTGGTCTCCGTTTGAATCCTTCCAGTAACGGAAATATCGTTTGCCACCAGATTGAATATTTGCTTCTCCTAAATCAGGAAGGTAGTCATTTGTAAGAGGGGTATGGCAGTCTATCACTTTAGCGGCTGGTGTAGTTCCGTAGAGGGTGGTATAAGTTACATCAAAATGTTCAATAGCATGCCAGTTTGCAATATAGGTAACATTCTCTTTCGGGAAAGTTTGAGGCAGACTTACCTGTGTAACACCTGTAGTTGTCCAGAAATTAAAATGGTATCCGGCTTTGTTGCTGCTGGTAGGGTCGGCAGGACTTTCAACAGCTGCTCCGTAAAGACCCGTTTTTGTTGCATAGGACTGTGTATCCCCAGAATTAATCAGGAAGGTTAATGTAATAAGATTGCGCTCGTAAAAGAGGTTTACTGCGGCTCCATTTTGTGTCATTGCTCTGGCAGTAAAGCCGTCGTATTTATAATCTTTGGCTATATCGGCAAGAGGGGTATCTTTTGCATAATCGGCGGTTTCTGTTGAAATAAGCTCAAAGTTTGCGCCATCTACAGTCTGTTGGTAAATATTTACGGAAGTTACAGCGCTGGTTGTCTGGCTCGAAGAAATATAAACTTCTTTTTCTACCTGAACCTCTACTTCGGTTTTTGTAAGAGAAACAGTAGCTGTAGAAACAGGGCTGTTTTCAAGACCTTCTTTAACTGCAAGGGCTTTAAAGGTTGTAGTCTTATCAATGGTAACTGCCGAAGTATATTGGCTGCTGCCGGTAGTTGGAGCAGATCCGTCTGTTGTGTAGTAGATTTTTGCTCCCTGGGTGGCACTTGCCATTGTAACGGTAATAGTTGTTCCTTCTGCATTTGCACTTGTAGTAAAGGTTGGAGCCAGAGCATAACCTTCCAGGTGAACATACTCTTTAGTAATTTTTTCCTTAACCAAAATCTTTGCGTAAGAAATAGGACTGTCTTCAATTCCGGCTTTTTTTGCCATAGCCGAAAGATAGATGTCGCTTGTAATGCCTTCTATAACAAACTTATATTCTGTTGCAGGCTTTGTATTGCTGTTTTGTGAATAATAAATTGTGGCGCCTTCTGTAGCAGATGCAATTGCTACGCTAAAAGATCCGTTTTCATTCTGTGTGATTGTGAATGTCGGTGCCGCAGCATAAGTCTTATCAACATATTCTACTTCGGGTTTACACGAAATAAAACCAATTACCATTGCCAGGCTCAAAAAGAACGTGACAAGCTTGTAAAACTTTTTCATAAAGTTCCTCCAGTTTTGTTTTTAATGAGAAGATATATTTTTTGTGAATAGTTATCGCCTTGCGAATTGCGAATTGCGAATTGCGAATTGCGAATTGCGAATTGTAGTGAGGGTAAGATTCTTCTGTCAACACTTTATCATGAAATAAATGATTTATTATCATGCCTGCCTTTAATTATATCATAGAACAGGTAGAAATAAAGGAAAATCTCTGTCCGTGTTTTTCTACCGGCTAAATGATTCCGGAAGTCTCTATACTATCCAGATTTGTTTTAAAGAACTTTGTGCGCGAGATTATTACATAAAACAAAAGGTCAATTACAATTTCTACCGGAAGAACAACTATGCTGTAGGTTTTGCTGAAGGGATAAATCATTGCACCGGTTAAGATAATATTTTTAAACATGTGCAGAAAGAAAATGGGGAAGACTTTTCTTTTGCTGATTACATATATAACGGTATAAACAAGGGCAGCGCTCATGCAGCTTATAATAAAGGAAAGCCCAAGCAAAGGATTTATCATAAACCAGTCATGCTGAATCTGTGCCGGGTAAAAATACAAAGGCAGATGCCATAGTCCCCAGATAAAACCTATAAAAAGAGACATTCGGACAAGCTTAGTTTTATCAAAAAGGCGGTCTGTCAAAAATCCTCTCCAGCCAAATTCTTCGGAAAAAGGCCCCGAAATAATTCCCCAAAAGAGGAAATAGAAAAAGTATAAGGGATTTTTTACTATGAGCTTAAGGCCTT
>JAEEGL013786169.1_pt1 | contig 14228 bp, 15 predicted proteins | sample 9134231 | NCBI WGS metagenome assembly JAEEGL01 (sample SAMN16246548, study PRJNA631951) | gut metagenome | biome: gut microbiome; feature: rumen; material: fiber-attached | host: Bos | place: Iran: Karaj | collected 2018-10 | reverse complement strand
TAGAAGATATGTAGAATTAACAGAAGAACGTTTGAATGAGTTTCAAGTAAGACCAATTGTTTTTGAAGAAAAGTAGATGGAAATCTACTTTTTTGATATGATAGTAATGGAGATGAAAGTATGAGTCAAAAAATTGTTGCGATTGGTGGAGGAGAAAATGGACGTCTTCGTTCAGATGGTTCTAGAGCGGCTTATGAGACAAGACCAATGGATGGTGAAATTATATCGTTAACGGGTAAGAAACATCCTCATTTTTTGTTTTTAGCTCATTCTCAATTGTTAGAAAATCAAGCAGGATATTTTGAAACGATGAAGAGTATTTATGGAGGACGTTTTGGATGTGCCTGCAGAGATTTAAAGAGTAATGAATTAGAAGATCAAGAAAAAGTTTTAGAACTCATTTCATGGGCTGATATCATCTATGAAGGAGGAGGAAACACCTTAGATATGATCGATTTATGGAAAAAAACAGGATTTGATAAAATTCTTTATCAAGCATGGTTAGATGGTAAAGTCTTATGTGGAGTTTCTGCTGGTGCCAATTGTTGGTTTCAAGAGTGTTCTAGTGATTCCTTAATTATTAAATATGGACCTGGACAACCACTCATTGGAATGGAATGTTTAGGCTTTTTAGAAGGATTATTTGTTCCTCATGCAGATGAAGTTGGAAGAGAAGAAAGTGTCAAAGAAATTCTTAAAACAAAAGACCAAATTGGATTATTCTTTTCGAATTGTTCTGCTTTAGAAGTTGTGGATGATCAGTACAGAATTATTACTAGTAATGCGATTAATTACGGAATAGAGGCTTATGCGAAAAGAGCATATTGGGAAGAGGGAGAGTATTACGAAGAAAAACTTGATCTATCTTCTGAATGGAAGCCATTTCAAGAACTATTAGAGAGAAATATTTCAAAAAAAGGAGATTTACAATCTCTTCAAAAATAATTCTTTCATTTGATTGATTTTTCTTTTAAAAAAAGATATGATTAAAGTGTAATTAGGGAGGTATACTAATGAAAAAAATGTTGATTGTATTATTCCTTGTTTTTTCTTTTATATTTGCTCCTTGTATGGTTCAAGCAGAAGAAAATACGAGTATTGAATTTGGTATTTCAGAGGAAGGAAAAACACCATCTATTTATAAAGATGCTTATGAAGAACTAGAATCAGAATTAGCTAATCCATCAGAAAATGTTAATCAAGGATTATTTTCTAGTGTGGAAAAGAGTACACAAGTATCTATGGTTATTTTGATTGTATTTACTAGTTTTGTTGCGACTAGTTTCTTGATTTACCAATTTATTTTAAAGAAAGAACAATAGTATTTATTTTGCCATAAAATAAAGGATGTCATAGAAATATGACATTTCTTTTACAATAAAATTAGCACTTACTATTGACAAGTGCTAAAAAGAGTGATACTATTAAAATGTAGTAAGAAATACTACACAGGTGTTAATGGAGTATTATTTGTGCTACCGATAAGATAACACATGTTATGAAAGGAAGTTGATGGATATGATGTTAATGCCAAGAAGAGATTTCGATTTATTCGGTGATGATTTTTTTAGAGATGATTTTTTCCCAGGAAGAGATAAAAACCTAAATCTTATGAAAACAGATATTAAGGAGACAGATCATAGTTATGTGTTAGATATTGATCTTCCAGGATATAATAAAGAAGATATTAAAATTGATGTAACAGATGGATATCTAACAATCAATGCAAAATCTTCTAATGAAGTAAATCAAGAAGAAAAAGGAAAATTTGTTCGTCGTGAAAGATTTACTGGTGAAGTTACTCGTAGTTTCTATGTTGGAGAAGATATTAAAGAAGATGAAATTAAAGCCAACTTCAGAAATGGTATTTTAAATCTTGAAGTACCTAAAGTAAGTCCTGAAGAAAAGAAATCTGAAAAGAAATACATTGAAATAGGAGATTAGAAAGTACAGGTTTTTCCTGTACTTTTTTCTTTTCTTATATTACAATTATTTTGAAATGGGGTATTTAGATGAATCAAATTTTTGTGACATTTCTTACTTTTTTAGTAGTCGCAATTACGATGCCAATGGTTACAGGATATTTTGCGTCTCGTGATGAAAAAAAGAAAAAGAAAAATAAGAAAAAGTAGGGATAATATGTTTGAAGTTACCGATCAAGAAGGATTACGAATCGATACTTATTTAGCGGATCGAATGGGAGTATCTCGTAGTAAAATTCAAAAATTGATTAAAGAGGGACAAGTTCTTGTACAAGGAAGAATTGTTTCCAGTTCTTATAATGTTAAAATAGGAGATAAAATTGAAGTTGATGATGAATTAGAATATGAGATGGATGTTGTTCCAGAAGATATTCCAATTGATATTGTGTATGAAGATGATGATTTATTAATCTTGAATAAAGAGAGTGGAATGGTTGTGCATCCTGCACCAGGTCATTATACGGGAACTCTTGTGAATGCTTTATTGTATCGTTATCCTTTAACGAGTGGAGAAAAAGAAAGACCAGGTATTGTTCATCGATTAGATAAAGATACCAGTGGTTTAATGGTAGTTGCGAAGAATGAAGAAATCCATGAAAAACTTTCCGAAATGATTGCGAAAAAGCAAGTAGAAAGAAAGTATCTAGCGATTGTGCATGGAGTGATTAAACATGATACTGGGGAGATTGATGCCCCCATTGGAAGAGATCCTAATAATAGACAAAAAATGGCTGTTACCGATGTTCATGGGAAAGAAGCAATTACTCATTTTAAAGTATTAGAAAGATTTGAAAACTATACGTATATCGAATGTAAATTAGAAACGGGTAGAACTCATCAAATTCGTGTACATATGGCTTATATTGGTTATCCTGTATGTAATGATCCTTTATACGGAAGAGGAAAAAGTACAGAGTTTGGTCAAATGTTACATTCTTATTCCATTAAATTTCAGCATCCAAGAACGGGAAAAGAATTATTTTTTACCGTAGATGCTCCAACAGAATTTCAAGAGAAACTAAAGGAACTTCGAAATCAATAAGTTCCTTTTACTTTGAACACAAATAGATTTTGCTTGAAAAAAAATGAAAAAAAAGATATTATATATTTGACGAGGTGAGACAATATGATGTTTCAGGAATTCAATCCCAGTGTTAAAAACTGTGATTGTGTGATTCGAACATTCATGAAATTACTTGAAAAGGATTATATCACCGTAAAAGAAGATCTTATGAAGATTGCAGAATCTTTAGGATATAATTCTTACCAAGAGACAGAAGTTTTTGAAAAATATTTTAATAAAAATGGATTTGAAAAGATCGATGGAGAATATATTTTTGTAAATGATTTATCTTTAGATGGAGGAAAATACGGAATATTTTGTTATCATGAAGATGATTATCATTTATTTCCAGTGATTGATCGTGTCGCTTATGATAAAAATGATCGTTTTCGTGGAATGAATGTCATTTCATTTTATAAAGAAGTATAAACAGCGTTGCTGTTTTTTTCTTTTGTAAAGATTTGTTCAATCAATTGACTTTATCTTTTTCTTTCATTATGATTATTTTAGACTTGAAAAATTTGACTTTTTGTGTTATAATAAGAGCCAATTTGAGGGGGAAAGTATTGTGAAATTTTTAGAAGAGGTTGAGAAAACTGGACGTATCCCAAAATATTGTCTTGATGAGGATATTGAAAATCTTTGCTTAACGTATGATAAACCGAGTGCTAGAGTATTACATACTAAAATTGGTTTAAAAACAATTGCTTTATTGAAAAAAATTAACAAAGAGAATAACCATTCGTGGTATAGAGAAATAAAAAACAGATCTTTATCTCATATGGATAAGACCGCTCTTTTTTATCGTGGAAATAAGATTAGTTATAGAGAAATGTTTGAGAAGGCCGATGTTTACGCTAAGTCTTTATTAGAAGCTGGTGTTGAAAAAGGAGACGAAATTGCTGCTTGTATTTCAAATACTCCAGAATTAGTGTATTTAATGCTTGGTGCTAATCAAATTGGTGCAAAATTAAATTTATTAGGAACTAACTTAGACCAAGACTATATGTACTCAATTTTAAAAAATTGTAGTAGAAAAATTGCTTTTATTTCTGATCAAGCATTTCCAGCTGTAAAAGATGCTTTTGCTGGGGTTGATTTTGATAGAAAAGTAGTTATATCATTGAGTGATTCTCTTCCTGATAATCCTGAATTGTGTGACGAATATGAACCGGAATTAAGTGAATATTATCATTATGATAACTATGTAGATTTTATTAAAAAATTTTGGATATCAGATAACGTTTTAGATATTCATCAATTTGAATTATTAGGAAAAGACTATAATCTACCAATTATTGATCATAATGATTTAGATACGGATTTTACGATTACTTATTCTAGTGGATCCACTATTAAAAAATTTCCTAAGAGAATTTGTCATAGTAATAGAAGTTATATTGTTGGAGGAATATATAATGACTCTAATTTAACTGGAAGTCCAAGTGTTCCAGAAATTCGAGGAATGGCACATATCCATCCAGATTCCAATACCAACTTAGTTACTTGTATCTCTGACAATTTAATTAAAGGTGGTTCTGTTGCGCTAGAACCAGAGTATGAAGCAAAAAAATTCCTTGATTGTTTATTTATTAATAAACCAGTTCATGTGGATGCAACTACATCATTTTTAATAGAAGCCGCAAAACAATATCTTGTTGAAAAAAGATTCCATCAAGATGGCGTTGGTAGAAAATTACCACAAATGTTGGTGGCTATGGCCGTAGGTGAAAAGTGTGATCCAGGAGAAGAAAAATTAATTAATCGATTTATGAGAGAAGCTAGAGCAGGAAGTTCTATCCGTCTTAGTGGGCTTAAACTTCCATTCGCTCCGATGTCTATGGGTGGTGGAGATTGTGAACATGGTGGTATCTATTACACATTATTAAGCGGTCTTCAAAAAGCTGCAAAAGCATTTAAACTTGGAAAAGAAAAGTATGGATTAACACCTGTTCCTTTTGCTGTTGTTACTGCTTTAAAACTAAATGAAAATGGCGAATATGAAGAATGTAATTATGGAGAAACAGGAATTGTTGTTGCTAATTCAATTACAACTATGACTGGATATGAAGATGGTATTGAAAAAACAAAATCAAAAATCATTAGAGATAAATATGGTAGAGATTGGGTTACTTGTGATGTATATGGATACATTAATAAAATAGGAAATGTTATTATTAAAGGAAGAATTAATAATAATATTAAAACTGATGATGGTAATGAAATACCATGCTTTATGGTTGATGAAGCGGTATGTTTAGATACAAAAAACATTTTGTCTTGCAGTACAGTTAGTGTACCAACAGAAACCGGTGATATTCCAGTTGTTAATATCGAACTATCCCCATTTAAAACTTCTAGTGAAAAGAAAATTATGAAATCTTTAGTAGAGAGATGTGAGAGTCGATTACCTTCCTATATTTCAGAAAAAATGGTAATTAGATTCATGCCTTATGAAAAAGGGTTTCCACAAAATGGTAGTGGAAAAAGAGATACGAAAGCATTGGCTAATATGCAATTTGAAAAAACCTATAGGATTGATTCTAATGGTGATTTAGTTTCTAATGTTAATGAAGATGTAAAGAAGAAAATTTATCAATAAAATTTTCTTTTTTTGTGGTATTATATATATGATAGGAGATGTATGATATGCTTTCGATTTTCTTAATCAGTTTATTATATACATGCTTAATATCGGCTATTTATTTTAGTAAAAAATCAGTAGAAAATTATGATAATAAAATATATAGAATAATTCTTTTGATTACTATCATTGGATTACTGATAGATATTGCACAATATTGTGCAATTAAATATGAAATATCAGATGCTGTAATTATGTTCTTTAACAAGATGTTTCTTGTATATATCAATTCATGGACTTTTTTATTTACCAATTATGTTTTTAATATTGGAAAAAGTGATTTGGAGTATAAAAAACATGCCTTGTATAAATTCACTTTGATTTCATTTTATGTATTGGTGTTCCTTGGATTAGTGTTACCAATTCATTATTATCATCGAGATGGAATAATATATTCCTATGGTATGGCTGCCAATGTAACATATTTTGCTGGTTTATTCTACAGTTCAATTATGATTATTGTAATGATATTAAATTATAAAAAGGTTGATGACGATGCTAAAAAGAAATATGTTCCAATGCTTTTGTTTTTGTTGCTAGGATTTTTAGAAGCTATTACTCAACTTCTTAGACCTGAGATGTTATTATTGTCTGCTTTGGAAGCTTTTGTTACTATCTTGACATATTTCTTTATTGAAAACCCTGATGTTAAGATGGTTGAACAAATGGAATTGGCTAAAGATGCAGCTGATAAGGCAAATAGAGCTAAAACAGATTTCTTAAGTAGTATGTCTCATGAAATCCGTACTCCATTAAATGCTATTGTTGGTTTTAGTGATTGCATTATGGATGCTCATACGTTGAATGAAGCTCAAGAAAATGCAAAAGATATTGTCAATGCTTCTCAGACATTATTGGAGATAGTTAATGGTATCTTGGATATTTCTAAGATTGAAGCTGGTAAAGTGGAAATTGTTAATTCAAAATACAATGCACCTGAATTATTTGATGAACTTGCTACTTTGATTACTCCTAGAATGCATGAAAAAGGACTGGACTTTACTTATAATATTGCTCCTGATTTACCTAAAACATTATTTGGAGATCATGCAAATATTAAGAAAATTGTAACAAACTTATTAAGTAATGCTTGTAAGTATACAGACAAAGGTTTTGTTCATTATGAAGTAAATTGTATTAATATAAAAGGGGTATCTAAGTTAATTATTTCAGTTGAAGATTCTGGTCGAGGTATTAAGAAAGATAGTATCGATAAAATGTTTACGAAGTTCCAAAGATTGGATGAAGATCGTAATACAACCATTGAAGGAACTGGTCTTGGACTTGCTATTACGAAACAATTAATTGAATTAATGGGTGGACGTATTATTGTTCATACGGTATATGGAGAAGGTTCTAAATTTACAGTTGTATTGAATCAAAAAATTGAAACTGGTGAAATAGAAGAATCTAAGAAAGTCAAATCTACTTTGGATTTACATAATGTACGTATCTTGATTGTAGATGATACTCCTCTTAATATTAAAGTGGCATGTAAATTATTGGAACGTTATAATGCGAATAGTTTAGTAACGAGTGATAGTGGATTTGATTGTATTGCGAGAATTCAGCGAGGGGAGACTTATGATATTATTCTTTTAGATGATATGATGCCTAAGATGAGTGGAGTAGAAACATTACAAAAACTAAAAGAAATTCATGGTTTTAAAACTCCTACGATTGCATTAACTGCGAATGCTATTACCGGTATGAGAGAAAAATATTTAGCAGATGGATTTGACGATTATCTTGCAAAACCTATTGAAAAAGAACAAATGATTCAAGTATTTAATCAACTTCTTGGTAGAAATGTTACGGAAGATATTCAACTTCCTGCTGATATCGTACAAGAAAAGCAAATACGTAGTGAAGAAATTCCAAATACTGATGATATTGATAAGGCAGAAGAAGAAAGACAAAAGAATAGTATTATTCCAGTTGAGGAAAATATTGAAGAAATCCTTGGTTCTCAAGTTGAGAGAAATTACTTAGAAAAAACAATCTCTATGAAACCAGTTGGATTTGCTAAAGTAGATAAAATTGAACAATTAGAAGAAGAACCTCCTAATGAGATTCCTCCTGTTGATTTGATTCCTGTTGTTGATATTCAAGTTCCTGTAAAAGAAGAAGCTTTTGATAGAAGTTATCTAGAGAAGAATGGAGCAGATATCAATCATGCTTTAGAACTTCTTGGAGATATGGATATGTATAATATGACGATTCATGATTTTATGAGTGAAGTAGATAATAAGTGGAATCGTATCTTAGATGAGAAAGCAAAGAACGATATGCCAAATTATGCAATTGATGTCCATTCTTTAAAGAGTGATTGTAAATATTTAGGATTTATGAAGTTAGCAGATATTGCTTATCAACATGAATTAAAAAGTAAAGAAAATGATTCTTCTTATGTCGAGGAACATTTCTCTGAACTAGAAGAAGAATATCATAAAGTATATGAAATTGCGAAAACATATGCAGAACATAACCCTGTAGGGTAGAAAGAGGTTTTTTATGGCAAATGAAAGAATGAAAAATATTTTGAATTGGTATGTGGATCATACAGAAGCAAATCCCAATATGTATGAATTAGTTGAAGTTTTATCAGAAGCTTCTCGTGAAGAGAATAAGAATGATGAATTAATATCTATATTATCTAATTTGGAACTTAGTAGATTACTTCGAACAGGTATTGCGAAAGATCAAAATGATTCTTTGATTCAAATGGTATTAGAATTAAAAAATCAAATTGATGGTGGACAAGAGGTTTCTTATGAGAAAGAAGATTTCTTAAAGAAGTTAGCAGGAGTTTCTTTCTATTTAAAAACAGAAGAAATGGAAAAAGGAGTACGACCTGTTTATGCTAATGCAGAAGAGTATATCAAATTATTAGATTTTAAAGATGCTTTTATAGATTCAGGAGAAACCGTTACGGATGCGATTCGAGGTACTATGGATTTTGTTGCTTCTTACTATAAAAATGATGATTATCGTCTTCCTGATCGACACACTTCTATTAGTTTATGGGCGAATAAGAGAACTCATGGTGGAGAAGCTAAGATTATGGCGATGGTATCTTTAATAGAACCTTATATTTATCCTCCTAATGCTCAAAAATTGGTTGATTATATTATGAAAGATCATTTTTTACCAGCAGATCTTGCCTTAGAATCTATTCGTGATGTTAGTATGGGAAAAGATTTTGGGGAGATTTATCAAAGAATGATGAAGGAAAACGTTAATGGTACTCAATTATTAGATATTATTAATGTTATTGTATTATATGCTAAGAATGGTATCGATTTTTATCACTTTGCTGCGAATCAAGTAGGGTATAAACCAACTCCTGAAGATTTAGCATATCTTGACATGAGAAAAAGAGTAAATGAGGAATTAGAGAAACAATATCCTTCTGATACTCCAGGAGCATATGAAATGTAAAAAAACACCTTCTAAAGGTGTTTTTTTGATAGAAATATGATGTTCTACTCTTTCTTTCTTTTTTAATATATATTATAATAATAATAGTTTTTTAGGAGGAAATTTTATGGGGACAGAATTTGTACAAGATGAAAAGAGCATTATTACAATGAAATTGCTTCATTATTTTATCACGGAAAAAAATTATAATCCTATTATACTTCAAGGGGTTGAGAATGAAATCTGGTTAGAAAATCTTGATGAAGATTGTAAAGTAGTAAGAATTGTTTCTAACTATATTCATAATGATGAACAATATAGTTTTGATATTTTTAAGACGAAGAGAATTGTAAAGAAGATTAAGAAAAAAACTTTTTCTTTTAAATTAAATGTTATGAGTATCTTTTTAGATATGGGAGATAATGTAAAAGAAGAGATTAATGAAGATCCTAATCTTATGGCAATTCGTGTAAAGGATGAAAAAGATATTGGGAAGAGTGAAATTATAAAAAAACTATTTCCTGATTTGAGTAGTAAGATGAAGTATAGTGAAGAGGGTGTTGAGTTATTTGCAAAAATAACAAGTGATATTAATAAACATAATAAAGAAGATGCGAATAAAATGGCAAATATCTTTAAGAATAAGGGACCTTATATTACTTATTTCTTTATTGCAGTTAATGTAATATTCTATTTTGTTCCATTACTTCTTGGACAATATAATAATGTGATTAATGATTTTTGTATTCATGGACCAAGTATTCGTGCAGGACAGTATTATCGTTTATTTACTGGAACAATTCTTCATGGAGGATTTTTCCATTTACTATTTAACTGTTATGCTTTATATGTCATTGGTTCTCAGATTGAAAATTTCTTAGGAAAGATTAAATATCCTATTATTTATTTGTTTTCTGGTTTGATAGGGGCATTATTTTCTATGACATTTAATGATTCTACTGCTTCTATTGGTGCGAGTGGTGCTATCTTTGGACTTATGGGAGCATTAGTATACTTTGGATATTATTATCGTGTTTATTTAGGAAATGTTGTGAAGAGTCAAATCATTCCATTAATTCTATTAAATTTAGGTCTTGGATTTTTCTTAGGTGGAGTAGATAATTGGGCTCATATTGGTGGATTAGTTGGAGGAACTATGATGACAATGGCTCTTGGAATCAAGGATAAGACATCTAATTTTGAAAAAGTAAATGGATGGATTATTGTTGCAATCTTCACATTATTTATAGGATATTTGGCTTTTGTGTATAGTGCTTAGTACTTGTATTTCCAAAAGTCAAATGATAAAATGAGAATAGGAAGAACGGTGAGGTGGTAGTATGTCACAAGAACAAACTAGTTTATTCGATGTTCATGAAGTTGATACAGAAGATACTCGTCAAACGTTAACAGAAGTATATAATTCCTTAAAAGAGAGAGGTTATAATCCTGTTAATCAAATCGTTGGATATTTGATTAGTGGGGATCCGGGATATATTTCGAACTATAAAGATGCGAGAAATAAAATTCAAAATATTGATCGTGCTAAAATTGTAGAAATATTATTAACGGAGTTTCAAAAGAATCAATGAGATATTTAGGACTTGATTTAGGGAGTAGAACATTAGGGATTGCGCTAAGTGATAAAAGTGGGATTTTGGCGAGTAGTTATCAAACCATTTTTCATCATGAAGAGTATGATTATTTAGTAGATGAAGTTAGCAAATTAGTTTCTGAATTAGAAATTGATGCGATTGTATTAGGGTTTCCTAAAAATATGAATAATACGATAGGACCTAAGGGAGAACTTAGTTTATTATTTCAAAAGAAACTAGAAGAGAAAGTATCCATTCCGGTTATCTTACAAGATGAAAGATTAACGACAAAGAGTGCAACAGATATTTTAATTCAGGGAGATGTTTCTAGAAAAGATCGAAAAAAAGTGGTAGATAGTTTGGCTGCAACTATTATCTTACAAGCTTATTTAGATAGGAGAGAAAAAGAATGAAAAAGAATACGTTTTCTATGTTAGATGAAAATGGTGTAGAAGTAGTTTATGATGTATTATTCACTTTTGAAAGTGAAGAAACTGGAAAGAATTATATTGTCTATACTGATAATACGAGAGATGAAAAGGGAAATATTGAAGTGTATGCTTCTATATATGATCCAGAGGATCCTCAAAGTAAATTAGAGGCTATTACGACAGAAAAAGAATGGAAGGTTATTGAAACCATTCTTGATACTTTACAAGAAGAAGTTCGTAAAAAGAAGAATGAAGAAGAAAATAATGAGCAATAGCTCTTTATTTTTTCTGGAGGAAGTATGAAGAAAAGAAAAGCAAAACCACTATTTTATATTCTTATTTTCTTTGTAGTTGTATTATTAGGATGTGGTTGTACTTGGTTATATTTATCGAGTCCAGTGGATTCGAAAGATATGAGTGATATTGAAGTAGTAGTACCTAGTGGAGCCACTTCTAGTCAGATTGGATCCATTTTAAAAGAAAAGAGATTAATTAAGAGTGAGTTGTTATTTAAAGTTTATTTGAAAATGAATCATGTTGGTTCTTTAAAAGCTTCAACTTATATTTTTCATAAATCGATGAATTTAAATGAGATTATTGAGACTTTAGAGAAAGGAAATTCTTATAATCCAGATGAGGTTAGAATTACTTTCCGTGAAGGAGAAAGAATTACAACATATGCGGAAGTGATTGCGAAAGAAACAAATCATACCTATGATGAAGTTATTGCTGTTTTCCAAGATGTAGATTATGTCAAAGGTTTAATTGGAAAATATTGGTTTTTAACAGAGTCTATCTTATCTCCAGGAATTTATTATCCATTAGAAGGATATTTAGCTCCTGAGACTTATTATTTTATGAATAAGGATGTTGAGATTACAGAGATTATTGAAAAACTATTAGATCAAAATGAGAAAAGATTAGAAAAATATAAGGCAACGATGGAGAAAGATCCTCATTATTATTTGACGATGGCTTCTATTGCTGATTTAGAAGGTAATAATACAGATAATCGTATGTTGATTGTGGGTGTTTTTGAAAACCGATTAAAAGCCAATATGAATCTTGGAAGTGATGTTACTTCTTATTATGGAGTACAAGCTTCTATGAAGAATGATATTACTGCTGAGCAATTACAGGATGTTAATCCTTATAATACAAGATTAGCTTCGATGGCTGGAAAAATGCCAATAGGACCTATTTGTAATCCAAGTGATTCTAGTTTACAAGCAAGTGTTGCGCCTACAGCTTCTGAATATTATTTCTTTGTTGCGGATAAGAATGGAAAGATTTATTTTACAAAGACAGAAGCGGAACATAATAGAAAGATTCAAGAAATAAAGAATAATGGGGACTGGATTTGGTAGAAGGAATGAGAATATGTTAGATGAGAATATAATACGAGAGATTAAAAACTATGCCGATTTGAATAATGTTCCAATTATGGCAGATAGTGGAATTCGATATTTGATGAGTTATATTGAAAAAAATAAAGTAAGAAATATTTTAGAGATTGGAACAGCAATAGGATACTCTGCAATTATGATGTGTAGTGTTCATCCTGATGTTGTGGTAACTACGATTGAAAGAGACGAAAAACGGTATTTAGAAGCTATCAAGAATATCAAAAAAGTGAAGATGGAAGATCGTATTCATTTAATTTATAATGATGCTTTAGATGTCAACTTTGATGAGAAATTTGATTTAATCTTTATTGATGCTGCGAAAGCTCAAAATCAACGATTCTTTCAAAAGTTTGAAAAGAACTTAGTGGAAGAAGGTACTATTATTACAGATAATATGAATTTTCATGGATTAGTAGAGAAAAAATTGGAAGATATTAAGAGTCGAGATTTAAGACAATTAGTTCGTAAAGTAAAAGACTATCATGACTTCTTAAAGAACAATTATGGGTTTGAAACAGAGTTCTATGACATAGGGGATGGAATTGCTGTTAGTAGAAAAATTGTATAAGGAAAAGAGAAATCTTTTCTTTTTTGTTGGTTTGCTATATAATATGTGAGAGGTGTTTTATGAAGTTATTCATGGAAGTGTCACAAAAACAAGATATTATGATTCCTTCATGTGATGGAATTATTCTAGCGTTACAGGACTTTGCGGTGGAAAGTACTTGTTTCTTTTCGTTGAAAGAAATACAAGATATTATTTCTCATACCGATAAAGAAGTGTTTATCAAAGTAAATAAAAACTTTATGAATGAAGAAATCGATGCTTTGAAAGAAATATTAATCAAATTGGATCAATTAAAAGTATCGGGTGTATTCTTCTATGATTTAGCTGTTTTAGAAATAAAAAGAGAATGTTCTCTTTCACTTCCTCTTGTTTGGAGTCAAACTCATATGGTTAATAATTATAAAACTTGTAATTATTATTACTCAAAAGGAGTAGAATATGCTCTATTAGGAAAAGAAATTACACTGGAAGAGATAAAACAAATCATCAAGAATAGTTCTATTCATAGTATGGTAGAAGTAATTAGTAAACCAAGTGTTGCTTTTTCTAAGAGAAAACTGATTACAAACTTTTATAAAGATTTAGGAAAAGATTCGAAGAAAGAAATTGTCGTGAAAGAAAAAATGACAGATACAAATTATCGATTAAGAGAAGATCAGGAAGGTACGAGTTTCTTTTTGGATGTCATTACGAATGGAACAGGAGTTATAAAAGGTTTATATGAGGCTGGATGTGAGATGATTATTATTCGAGAATTTGGATTAGAAGAAATCTTTTCTGAATTGATGGAGGATACGTATTCTTATCTTCAAGGAAAGTGTTTGGATTCTTCCTATGTTACAAAATATCAAAAGTTAGGGGATCATACGAATTTCTTTTTTCGAAAAACGATCTATAGGGTGAAGAAAAATGGATAGAGTAGAATTATTATCTCCAGCTGGAGATTTAGAACGTTTAAAAGTAACTCTATTATATGGAGCGGATGCGGTTTATATTGGAGGAGAAAAATATAGTTTAAGAGCGAATGCGAATAATTTTACTTTAGAAGAAATGAAGGAAGGATGTAGTTTTGCTCATAAACTGGGAAAGAAAGTTCATTTAACTTTAAATATTGTTTTT
>JAEEGL013481742.1_pt1 | contig 14228 bp, 11 predicted proteins | sample 9134231 | NCBI WGS metagenome assembly JAEEGL01 (sample SAMN16246548, study PRJNA631951) | gut metagenome | biome: gut microbiome; feature: rumen; material: fiber-attached | host: Bos | place: Iran: Karaj | collected 2018-10 | reverse complement strand
TTTCGTCATTTATCACTTTCCTTCCTGACAATATAAGAATAATCCCCTAAAATTAAATGAGTATTAAATATGAAAATAAAAACTCAGTTATCCTGAGTTTACTTTTTAAAAATAATTTGAAATGTTGTTTTACCATTTTTAGAAAAAGCTTTAATTGTTCCTTTATGAAGAGTAACTATATTCTTAGCAATAGCTAAACCTAGTCCATATCTATTTTCACTTCTATTACGTGATTTATCTATACGATAGAATCTATCAAATATTTTCTCTTCCTCACCCTTTGGAATTGGTTCACCTAAATTAGTTACTAATAATTCTATATTGCTATTTTCGGTTAATTTAACTTCAATTTTCCCTTTTTCTTTAGAATGTTTAATAGCATTATCAAGCAATATCTCTATAACTTGTTTAATGGCATTTTCATTCATTTTTATATTAATATCAGGATCTATATGACAATCCATTTTAATATTTTTTTCAAAAGCTATTCCTTCAAATGTTAAAGCTGATAATTCTACTGCTTTTGATAAATTACCTTGACTCATTTCAATATTACCATTTTCTGTTTTAGCTAGATCAAGTAAATCAATAATTAAATTATTCATTCGATCAGACTCGTTCTTAATATTAGCTAACCATTTCTTTTCTTTTGGATTCTTTTCTAAAGCTTCTGCACTTGCTGTTATAACTGAAAGTGGTGTTTTAAGTTCATGTGATGCATCCGCAATAAAGTCTTTTTGTTTTTCAAAAGCTTCTTCTACTGGTTTGCTAATCCAATATGATATTACTTTAGCTATAGCAATAAAGAATAATTCTAGTATTAAAAAGAATATTACTGAATTTCTAAACACGGTTACAATATTATGGCGAACATTATTATTATCATAAATAACTAAACTTTCACCTTGACGATAAGAATATGAATATCTATCAAAATACAATAAACCAATATGTTCTTTTTCTTTATTATCAATACTTAATATATCATTAACTAATTGTTTTACTTGATCAACATTTATTTGTTCATTAGAATAGTCATATATTTCCAGAATATTATCGTTACTATCAAGCCTTACAGATATAATACTTGAATCCATAAATCGAATATTTCTATTAAACAAATTTGGTGGATTTTTAGTTTGCATACTATTAAAGTTTAAATTTCTTCGAACATTATCTTTTTGTTCTTGATAGTTTTGAATATTAAATGCAAGTAAGAAACTAAATAATGCAATCGATAAAATACCAAGAATAGTATAAAATATTTTATTTCTTAATTTATTCATTATTAAACTCCATCTTATATCCTAATCCTCGACATGACTTAATATTCACTTTTGAATCAATGGCCTTAAGCTTTTTACGAATAAATGATAAGTATGCTTCTAAGTTATTAGATTCTATCTCATTTTCCATTCCCCATACTTTATCATATATTTGTTCTCTTGATAATATTTGTTCATTATTTTTCATAAAGTATTCAATTAATTGAAATTCTTTACATACTAGTTCAATACTTTGATTATTATCTTTACAAGTTATAATTGATTTATTAATATCCAAAGATAAATCACCATACTCTAATATATCTTTTTTTTCTATATTAACTGGATTTTTAAGTTGCGCGTTAACTCTTGCTAATAACTCTTCAATATGAAATGGTTTAGCTAAATAATCATTAGCTCCTTTGGAAAAACCATTTAATTTATCTGATAATTCACTTTTAGCCGTTAGCATTATTATTTTACTTTCCACATTTTCTTCTCTTAAACCTTTTAAGATATCAAATCCATTCATATGTGGTAACATAACATCTAGAATAATTAAGTCATAAATACCAGTTAAAGCATCATAATAACCCTCTTCTCCATCTGTTCTAATATCAACTTGATACTTTTCTTTTTTTAAACTTTCACTAATAACATCCGCTAAGTTATATTCATCTTCTACTATTAATACTCTCATAACTCACCTCTTAATAATTAAACTACTAATTTATTAAACAAATATTAAATCAATTTAATTATATCATAGAAAAAGACTTGTTTTTAAAACAAGTCTTTATTTAATAATTTACTTATTACCACTAATTGCTTACTTTTATCTTTACTACAAGTTGTTAATACTAAATAATTCTCATGTATATTATGATCAACACTTATCTTACCATTCTTTTCTACCTCATAAATATCACTAACTATATATTGGTAACTATTACTAGATATATCAACATAAACTATATCATTTATCTTTAATTTATCTAAATTCTTAAAATAAGCTAAATATCCATAACCTGAATGGGCAGTTAAATAAATAATTCCACCATTTTTATTTGGCATAATGCTTTCTTTTAATATAGTTACACTTTTATCAACATTATTATTCTTACTATTAATATTATAAAAGCCTTCTACTAAGTTAATCTTTGGTATTTTAAGTATTCCTAAATATTCTTCTTTTACTTCATTATTTAGTTTTTTAGCAATTGATACTGGCTTTTCTACTTCAACATTACTATAAAACTCTCTTACTAAATTATCATCTTTTTTATCTAAAAAATAATAATATATATGGTAACTACAAAATAAAGATAGAGATACCATAATGATGATTAAACTAATATGCATTTTTTCTTTCATAAATGTTTCCCCCTATTCCTATTAAGAAACTAAATCCAAATAGTATACTAACCATTAAATATTCACTAGTACTAGTTTTAGGTACTGGTATCTCTATTTTTTCATTAGTCATATTAGCTTTTACTATTTCACCATTTTCTTTTATTTCAAAGAAAACTATTTCATTAGTAATCATATAAAGAGTATTAGCTTCTTTTTCGATAATATAATATTTTCCTATTGGTAAATTATTAATAATTACTTTACCAAATTCATCAGTTTCTTTAGTGAATAATAACATATCTTTATCATTATATATTTCAACTATAGTATTAGGTATTCCTTCACTAGTAGTTAAATCTGTTTTAGTAAATTCTAGATTACCTTTTTTTAATTCATTTACTATATCTAATTTAACATCAATCGCTTTATTATTAGATCCTTTTTGTATTTCAAAATCTATTCTATTATCACAAACATATTTATCTATGCAAGTCTTTTCAATTAAGTAATATCTACCTAAAGGTAATTTTTCATACTTGGCATGGCCATTAGTATCAGTCTTTATACTACCAATTAATTTATCACTACTATCATATATTTGGAATTCTATACCATGTAATGATTCATTCTCATAAACAATATCATTATCAATAAAATGATAATTCTCTCCCTTTTTATTTATCTCTAAGTTACCTACTATTTTTTCATTAGATAGCCTTGCTTTTATTATCTCGCCATCATTCGTTATTTCAAATGGTACTAATTCATCAGTTATTTGAAAATAGAAATTAGCTTCTTTTTCTTTAAAATAATATTTACCAAGTGGTAAATTATTAATAACTATTTTACCTTCTTTATCCGTCTTTTTTGTTAACAATAATTCATTATTATCATTATATATTTCCATTATTGTATCTTGTATTCCATTAAAGGTAAGCAATTCTTCTTTACTAAATTCAACTCCTCCTTTTTTTAAATAATTATTAACTCGAAGTTTAACATTTACTGCCTTATTATTATCTTTTTTAATTTCAAAATAATATTTTTCATTATTCTCCTTATAATTAGATAACTTAGTCTTTTCTTGTAAATAATATTTACCTAATTCTAATTCTTTGGATAAATAACCATTTTCATTAGTTTTTAATGAATCTATTAAACTACCATCTTCTCTATATAAATTAAATTCAATATTAGATAGAGGTTTTGTTGTATATTTTGGTTCATTATTTGTTATATTAAATTCTTCACCATATTTTTCTAATTCTACTTTACCAAGTAGTTTTTTATTTGTCATAGTTTTCTTTATTACTTCATTATTTACTTTTATTTCAAAATTAATTATTTCACTAGTTTTCTCATAATAGAAATTAGCTTGTTTTTCTTTTATATAGTATTTACCTAGTGGTAGATTATCAATAATAACTTTGCCATTAGAATCAGTTTCTTTAGTGAATAATAAAACATTATTTTCATTATATATTTCAATAATAGTATTAGGTATACCTTTATTAGTAACAGAATCTACTTTACTAAATTCTAGTTTTCCTTTCTTTAATTCATTTTTTATATTTAATTTATAATTCACACTAGTTTGATATTGATTATCTTGTTTTATTTCAAAATTTATTTTATCTTTTTCTGCGTATTCATTTAATTTAGTTTTCTCAATCAAATAGTATTTACCTACTTTCAAATTATTTACTTTTGCATAACCATTGGTATCAGTAATAATTGTTTTTATAAATTTATTATCACTTGTGTATAAATCAAAATAAATATTAGCTAGATTTATTTCTTGATAATTAATTTGGTTATTATTAAATATTGGTTTTTCACCTTTCTTATTAATTTCTAAAGAAGCATTTACACTACTATTCTTAAAATAAACATCAATATAATTATAAATGTCATCATCCCATTTCATAATGGTATCATCATTTAGTGTTACTTTAACTTTTTCACTATTCCAAGAATAACCAGGTATAATCTGATTTTCTACCTCTTCTATTTCGTAATCACCATAATCAAGTGGAATAGTACCAAATATTCCATTCTCACCAGTTTGATGGGTGCAATTAATACCATTACCACAAATATATTCATTACTTGCTAAATCCTTTATTTTAAACTTAATATCAGGAATATCTATTGGATTATTATTTTCATCAACCTTGTGAATTATTAAGGCGATACCATCAATTGATAAAGTAAACTCTGTTTTTATTTCTTTATTAAAATGTAGTCTTCCCATCTTTTGAGACGAATTATCTCCTTTACCAACGAAAATAATTGTATTATATTCATCATAACTTTTTCTTTTAAAATAAATATTCATCATACCTGACTTTTTGGGCATAATATGAAGAGTATTATTAAGAATATACATCTCTTGCCCACCATTATCGATAATATCATAATTATCTAATACTTTATTGGTATCATAAATAGTCATTTCTCTTTTTAATTGACCATAATAATTAGTTTTAAAATTTGGTAATGTTTTATGATTATTAACTAAAGTCATTATTTCATTACGTTCTTTTGTTACATCAATTTCTTCTCCTTGTTCATATTGCTTAGTCCAAAACGTAACTGTATCAACACCAGTTAATTCCCATATTAAAGCTTGGGCTGCCATACTATAACGAATATTATTATGTCCTGGATATTCTCTTCCATAATATCCAATTAATTCTAGTTTTTCTTTTAATTCTTCGCTAAAGCCAAGATCAACATAATCTTCTACCCCAATATATGTATACGTTGATATATGTTTACCTGGTTCAATACAATATGCATAATTACCATTAAACTTATACATATAAAACAAATCTGAATCATCATTAAAATTCTTTCCATGTCTTGAAAAATAAACCCCTTCTTGTTTTTCAAAAGTTAAATGATATTGATCTTGGGCGAAAACATCTTTTGCACTAAATAAACAAATTAATGCAAAAAAAATCATCATTATTTTTTTCATTTCTCTCCTTTCAAACAAAAAATTAATGACACACTTGTGTAACCCCAACATCAATAAATTTGTTTAGTTGCTATATTAACACAAAATAAATTAAATAAAACTCCATAATTATGTACATATTTATGTAGACAACAAAAAAAGAAGCCATAAGCTTCTCATTACATAACTCTATCAGGTGATTTTGATTCATAATTTGCTTTTTCATTAAGAACCATTTGTAATGCAATATCATAGATATAGGTAAAATTACGACTAGACTTCTTTGATTCTATCATAGCTAATTTAACTACTATGAGCATTTCAATACTAGATAAATTTTCTTCACTTATTTTATCATGTGGTCTAATCCATGAATAATTAATCTTTTTTACATAATATTCTGGCTTGTTTTTTATTTCACCTTTTTCTTCTTTATCATGTACCATAATATCTAATATTTGTCCAAGAAAACTAGCGAAAGATCTATTCTTTTCATTAGCAAATTTTCTTGATATCCACATTGCACAAAGAATTTCTGCATCAGTTAAATTAATTAATTTAGGTTCCATTTCATCACCCATTTGATTTTACCATGTAATTGCATTTAAAATCAATAAAATTATGTTTAATCATACTACACTTCATACTTCAAAAGATCATCAATACTACAATTTAGGGAATAACAAAATTTAGCTAGTACGATACTATCATAACGAATATTACGATTATGATAATAATTATCTACTACTTCATAACGAAGATTGGTAAGCCTTGATAATTGGCTAATAGTAATATTTCTTTTTTCCATAACATCTTTTAAATAGCATTTTACTTCACCAATATTTGTATCCCATAAAATTATTTTTTCAGTAGTCAAATTATCTCCTTTCCATAAAAAAATGAGTATAGTACTACTCACAAGATAATTATACCATGTTATTTACAAAAATAGATAAAAAATATTATAAATTATGATATGATTAATTTATGAAAAGAAATAAATTAAAAATTAAAAAGAAAAGTATATTATTTGTAATAGTCTTACTAATATCAATTGGTTTTATGGGTTATTCTCTTTATAAAATAATTACATGGCAAAAAGAAAATAAAGAAACAGATAGCTTATTAGAACATTTATCTGATATAGCTAAACCCGTTGAAAAAAAAGATAGTGAATTAATAGAAATAATTGAACAAGATGATACTGTTCCACCTGAAAATCCTTTTTATCAATTTAAAGAAATGAATTTACTATATGTTGATTTTAGTGAATTAAAAATAACTAATCCTAAAACTGTTGGATGGATTGAAGTTAAAGGTACTAATGTTAATATGCCTTATGTACAAACTAACGATAATAAATATTATTTAAATCATTCTTTTGATAATAGCTATAATTCTTGTGGATGGGCTTTCTTAGATTATCGTAATAATAAAAATGAATTAGATAAAAATAATATTATTTATGCACATGGTCGTAAGAATGGTAGTATGTTTGGTTCACTTCGTAATCTATTAAATAAAGATTGGCAAAGTAATAAAAGTAATTATGTAATTAGAACATCTACTGAAACTGAGAATACTATGTGGCAAATATTTAGTGTTTATCATTTACCAACTACTAATGATTATATCCAAGTTAAATTTAAAGATGATGATGAGTTTGAAGCGTTTACTGAAAAGATAATTAAAAGAAGTATGTTTGATTTTAAAACTAGTGTTAGTAAAAATGATAAAATACTTACTTTGTCAACTTGTTATTCATCAACTGAAAAATTAGTTGTTCATGCTAAATTAATAAAAAAAGAAGCTAGATAGCTTCTTTTTTAATTATATTTCTTTTTGAAAACGAATGCTCCAACCATTGCAACTATACTAATTATTAGTAATCCATAATAATAAGTTATATTATCAAATGTTTTTGGAACCTCTTCACCAACAGTTTTAGTTTCACTATTAGTTTTGTCTGGAACTGCTTTTTCTTCTTTCGCATCTGCCATACTTTGTTCTACTTCATCAGTAACAGCAAAGATATATGTACTAAAGTGAGGTGTTTCAAATGTTGCATATCCATCTTTATCAATTTCAACAGCGTATTTTTCTAATGTACCATCATCTTTAATATAATAAGCTGTAACCTTTTTTCCAACAAATTCTGTTCCTAAGAAAACTGTAACTTTAAATTTACCATTATCTAATTTTGTTATTGGTCCTTTTGTTTTTGATTCTAGTGAAATATCAAATGCTTTAAAATTCTCTGTTTTTAAAACTTTAGTTATTTCTTCAAATTCTTTATCTTTATTACCAATTTCTTTTACTTTAACTTCAATATCATCTGGCAATTCTTCACTTGTAAATACTATTTTTATTTTATTATCTTTATTTTCTACAACTACTTCTTCTGGTTCAGTTGTTGCAACTTTCTTCCATAAATATTTAAATGTTGTATCTTTATCTAATAAATATTCACTTCCAAGTTCAGTTCTTGTACCATTAATTTCAATAGCATCAAGTTCCATTCCTTCAGGTGGAGTTACTGTAAAGTTATCAATAAAATTAGCTTTAGTAATATCCATTCCTACAGATACTGATTCATCAACATATTCACTTTCTCCTTGGCGTTTACCACCATTGAAATCATATGTTAATTTGAATACTGGCTCTTCTCCAACAGCTTCCATCTTACTTTGATCTTTGATTACAACAAATAATCTCTTTTGGTTTTTATAAGTCATACTGAAATAATATTCAGACATCTTTGACTCATCACCTAATTTTGAGAAATCATAAGCTCCTTCACCATATTCAGAAACAAATTCACTTCTCTTGCCTACCGCTTCAATCTTAACATTTTCATTATCTACACGACTTTTAACAAATTCAATAATTGCATCATTAGTAAGTTCTACATCATCTGGTAAGTAAAGAACATTGTCTGATCGAACTGCAAATCGATCCATCATACCAGCAATAATACCTTTGTTTGATAGAACAAGTGATCCACCACCCATATCAAAGAATTCATCGCCATCACCCATACGAAATTCTGAATAGTATGTTATATCACCATCACCAATGATTCCACCTAAATTTGTAAAATCGGCAACTCTTTCATACCCATGATCTGCTTCAAATAAAAATGCTTGTACCCAATATATATCATTAGCATAATAAAGATATAAATTTTCTTCTTCATTATAAGTAGCATTAGATTTTACTCTACTTAATGCATCAGTTACTTTTTTAACAGCATCTGCATCATTTTCTTTCCATACTACACTTACTTTTTTTGATGCACTTTCCTCACCTACAAGTACATAAATTGTACATTCTGTAACATCTGCGTTACATTCATCACCTAAACCACCATGATAATTCTTATCAGGATATTTGTTTCTTAGATATGCACTAAGATAAAATTCTTTGTCATCCATGGTAACTTCAGCTGGTTTATAAGCATCTAGTGTTAATACATCATTTGGTGTTATTTCCGCTAATACATCTTCTGCTTCTGTTGCGTAAACATTGATTGAGACAAATAGTAACATTACTATTAATCCATAAAATATTTTTTTCATATCGTCTCCTCTAATATAAGAATATCATATCTAAAATTAATTGTAAATGTTATAAAAAAAATAAGTAAAATTTATGACATTATAATGACTTGATAAAAAAAATAATATATAATTAAAAAGGAAAAATAAAATAAGAGGTAGTTATGAAAACAGGATTTGATAATGGAAAATATGTAAAAATACAAAGTAAAAAAATCAAAGAAAGAATTAAAATGTTTGATAAACTTTATCTAGAAGTTGGTGGAAAACTATTTGATGATACTCATGCTAAACGTGTTTTACCTGGTTTTGATTTAAACGTTAAGATAAAGATGTTTCAAGAACTTAAAAATGATTTAGAAATAATTCTTTGTATTAATGCAGATTCAATATCACAAAATAAAAGACGTGAAGAATATGGTATTACATATGATGTTGAAGTATTAAGATTAATTGATAATCTTAGAAAACTTGGTTTTACTGTTAATTCAGTAGTTATTACTTTATTTAAAGATCAACCTGGTATAGATAAATTTATTAGTAAACTAGATCTTAATAAAGTAAAACATTATATTCATCGACCTACTAAAGGTTATCCAACTGATGTTGACACAATAGTATCTGATGAAGGTTATGGTGCTAATCCATATATTGAAACTACTAAGAAATTAATCTTAGTTAATGCCCCTGGTCCTGGTTCTGGAAAGTTAGCTACTTGTCTTTCTCAGTTATATCACGAACATAAACGTGGTATTAATGCTGGTTATGCTAAATATGAAACATTCCCTGTTTGGAACTTACCACTTAATCACCCTGTAAATGTGGCTTATGAGGCTGCTACAGCTGATTTACATGATATTAATATGATTGATCCATTCCATCTAGAAAAGTACAATAAAAAGGCTGTAAATTATAATAGAGATATTGAATTATTCCCAGTACTTAAATCTATTCTATTTAAAATAACAGGTAAAGATATTTATTATTCACCTACTGATATGGGTGTTAATATGATAGGTAGTTGCATTACTGATGATGAAGTATTACAAGATGCTGGTAATAAGGAAATAATTAGACGCTACTTTAATGGAATGAAAGCTTATAAACTAGGTTTATCTTCTATTGAAATACCAAATAGAATTAAAATATTAATGAATCAATTAAATATTGATCGAGATTATTTTGATATTATAGGTGTTGCTGAAAAGAAATCTACAGAAAAGAATAGTCATGTTGTTTCAATTAAATTACCTAGTGGTAAAATTATTACTGGTAAAGAAACCGATTTATTAAGTCCAATTTCTAGTTGTGTAATTAACGCCATTAAAGAATTATCTAATATACCAGATAAAATTAAGTTATTACCTAAAAACATATTAGAACCAATTAAAAAATTAAAAAGTGGTGAATTACACGAAAATAAAAAAAGACTTGAACTTGGTGAAGTATTAATTGCTTTATCTATTTGTTCAGTAACTAATCCAACTGTAGAGCAAGCCCTAGATCATTTAAAAGATTTAAGTATGTGTGATGCTTATTCAACATATATTGTTCCTGATAATGAGCTTAAAACATTAAAGAAACTTGATGTTAACTTAATTTGTGAGCCTAAATACTATTCTGAGAATGATTTTATCTATTAAAAAAACGTAAAAATGTATCAATGATGCATTTTTTTTTACTAAAGTATTGTATACTTATATTAGAAGGAGGAGTAATGAAAAAGTTAATTTGTGAATTTGTGGGAACAATGATGTTAGTACTTCTTGCTTGTGGTATTGCAGTAGCTACTGGTGTTCATTATATTGGAACAGCCCTTGCATTTGGTTTAGTTATTGTTGCTATGGCATATTCAATTGGAAATGTTTCTGGATGTCATATTAACCCAGCTGTATCTCTTGGTATGGCTATGTCTGGTCGTATGACATGGAAAGAATTCATAGAGTATGTTATTGCACAAATTCTAGGTGCTATTGCTGGTTCTGCACTTCTTGGAGTTATCTTAAGAAGTTTCAAACAACTTGGTGCAAATGCATACAATGGAACTACTGTAACAGTATGGATTGCTTTACTTGTTGAAATAATTCTAACATTCGTTTTTGTTTTAGTAATCCTTGGTGTTACAGACAAAAAAGAAAATGGACATGCTACAGGAATTGTTATTGGTTTAACACTTACTCTTGTTCATTTATTTGGTTTACCATTTACAGGAACATCAGTTAACCCAGCACGTTCTATTGGACCTGCATTACTACAAGGTGGAGATGCTCTTAAACAAGTTTGGGTATTTATCCTTGCTCCACTTGTTGGTGCTGCATTAGCTGCATTATTTTACAAACATATATTAAAAAAATAAGCTTTTATAGCTTATTTTTTTATTCCATTAACCACATATCAGTAACAGTACCTTCTTTAGTATAAGGAACATTACCAACTAAAGTATAGGCTTTCAATACTGTGCTTTTCTTAGTTGCATGAAGAGTAACACCAACATCTGAATTACCATATCCAGGGACTGATTCAGCCACATAATATATTTCTTTTTCTCTATCAATACCAGCTACTATAGCAACATGTGATACTCCACCAGCACTATTTTTAACATATAATAAATCACCTGGTTTTATTTTATCTATTACTTTACTAGTATCTGTTTTTGGATATGAATATGGTCCTGCTGTAAAACCAGTTTGGAATAGTGCCCATTCAATAAAGTGTGTACAATCAAAACCATTTCGATAACCAGCAACACGACATCCCCATGCTTTATTATTTCCAATATTTAATCCAGTTTTTTGATATTTACCTAATACAGGATCACCATTTCTTGGTGCTTGATATCTAATTCGATAATCAAGTCCACCAATTAAGAATCTTACTGCTTCTACTGTACCACCACGTGAACCTTTTCCACCAGCAGCATCAATTGCTTGTTTTAATAATTTATCATATTTAGTTTTATCATTAGCTGTATATGTATTACATTGCATTTCTGGTTTTACCCAATTACCAGTATCTTCTAAATTATATTTAAAATGATATAGTAGTTTATCAGAAACACTACAATTTAAAGTATATTTTTTACCACTTGATAAGACTAAGTTAACTTTTGGTTTATTTATTATTTTATATTCTTGATATTTATTAGTACCTTTAACTGTTTTATTATTAATAACCCATTCATATTCTTTTATTTCATCTGATGCTGGACTAACTTGGATTTTAGTTCCAGTACTTGTTATTTCTCCACTACATGTATATTTTCCAATTATATTATCAACTACGATATCTTTTTTATATTCTTCATTATTCTTTAAAAGAATAGTAAACGTATATGTACCATTACTACTTACTTCATATTCAACATTTTTATTTAATACTTTATAATCATTTGGTAATATAGTTAATGAATAATCTTCAACACTATCTAGATTAAGAGTAATTTTTACTTTATTAGTAGTTACTTCTTCTGGACTTAGTGTATAACCAATATCAAATACTATTACTTGTCTTTTTACATTAATTGTTTGATCTTTATAATTTAGTTCATAATTAACTTCATATGTTCCTGTTTTGGTTGTATCTACTTCACCAGTTATATTTATATTACCATCAAATGGTTTATTATTTAGTGTATTAATTATTTTCGCGCCTTGTTCTTTATATTCAGAGTCTTTTATAACATAAATCTTTTCTTCACCATTTAGAGTAATCTTTAAATCTTTTATTTCAATGTCTTTTACCATTACTACTCTAGTTAATTCTTTTATAGTATTATTATATTCCAAATTATAAGTTACTTTATAAGAACCAGATGTATATGTATCAACAGTATTATTTACTTTAACATAATCATTTAATTCTTTTCCAAAACCATTTTTGGCTATAAAACCTGGATCATTAAATGTCTTTCCATATTCAACAACTATATTATCATCACCATTTAATGAGAAGGTTATATCATTCTTTTTATATATTAAAAAAACTATAACTATTATTATAACTAAAAATATTACTATACCAATTATTAGTTTTTTCTTATCCTTCATATATTCTCTCCAAGTATATTATACATAAAAAAAGTAGACAAATCTACTTTTTTATTCACTTAACCACATATTAGTAACATTACCTTCACTATTATATTTTTTTAAGTTAACTAATTTAAAGTTGGAGTTTTGTATTTCAGTTTTAACAAATTTACTAACTACAATTGCATTTATTTTACCAGTTGTTGATTCAGCCACATAGAAATATTTACTATCAATACCAATAATTATACCAACATGAATAAGTTTATAAATATTTTTGCATGTTGATGAATTACATGGTACATATAATAAATCACCAACTTTTATTTGATCAAGGACATCTTGTATTTTATGATGATTTGAACTATAAGATAGAGTATTCATACCATTTTGATAAAAAGCCCATTCTACAAAGTTTGTACAATCCATTCCTTGTGTCCATCCACTAACACTACATCCCCAAGCTCGATTATGACCAATATTTAAACCAACTTTTTTATATCTACCAAGGGATGAATCAACTTCTTTAGGACCTAAATAAGGTACTTTATAATCTAAGGCACCAACCAAGAATCTGGCAGCTGCTACTACTCCTGCTCTTGTTCCATACCCAGCTTCATCAATTGATTGTTTTAGCATTGCTTCATACTTAACTCGATCTTGTTCATTATATGTATTACATCTCATAAATGGTTTTGTATTATTTTCATCATATTTAAAGTGATAAACTAATTTATCTTTAATATCACATGTTAATTCATATTTTTTATTGTTAGCAAGTACTAAATTTACTTTAGCACTACTTATTATCTTATCTTTTTGATAAATATTACTTCCTTTTATTATTTCGCCCTTGATATTCCATTCATATTCTTTTATTTCACTTAAGGCTGGGGTTACTTGGATTTTAGTTCCAGTACTTGTTATTTCTCCACTACATGTGTATTTTCCAATTATATTATCGATTATAATATCTTTTTTATATTCTTCTTTATTTTGTAATACGATTATAAATGTATATACTCCATTACTACTTACTTCATATTCAACATTTTTA
>JAEEGL012788869.1_pt1 | contig 14228 bp, 17 predicted proteins | sample 9134231 | NCBI WGS metagenome assembly JAEEGL01 (sample SAMN16246548, study PRJNA631951) | gut metagenome | biome: gut microbiome; feature: rumen; material: fiber-attached | host: Bos | place: Iran: Karaj | collected 2018-10 | reverse complement strand
TCTCCCAACTGAGCTAATCCTCCGTTCCTACATCTATTATATCCCTATAAAGACTATTTACGGATAAACTTCTCATCTCCTCCCATTTCTTCACTGGCAAAACGTTCTGCCCGCATGTGCAAATCGTATTTTTCTCTTAATTCAGCAATCTGTTTCATCATCTTTGAAGCATGATGAATATCGATGGTCTCCTGATCCTTCCAGGAATCTATCAGCAGTACCGTTTCAGGATCATCCAGAGGCTGGAAATACCTGTATCCCAGATTCCCCGGTTCGTTGCGGATTGCTTCGGCGATTCCTGTATCTTCCATTTCCTGTGCAAAGTTCCGGGCGTTTCCATCTTTCCCGGTGTAATAAAGATGAACCGTTATCATTCAATATGCCTCACTTTCATATGATTCTTTTTATTCCGATTCAAGAATCTGTTTCACCTATCTTATATTATACAAAAACAGGACCGTCGGGTCCTGTTAATTGTCTTTCCTTGATGAATCGTCTTTCTGCTGCTTCTTTTTGCTTCTGTCGAACACAACGATCTCTTCGCGCTTGATGATCCTCTTGATATTGATGCGGTGCTTGTAGACGATCAGCGCAGAAACAGCAGAAACGATCAAGGTGACATATATGTTTGCCTTGACATAAATAAGATAAAGCGGAACGACGACCATGGTGGTAAATGTGCCTACGACGATGTAGTTGCTGATAAGGGTAACAACTGCCGTCAATGCCATAATGGCAAGAGCGAACTTCCAGTTCAGACCCAGAAGCATACCGATGTAGCTGGCAAATCCCTTTCCTCCATGGAAACCCATGTAGAACGGATAGATGTGGCCGACGATGGTCATGGCACCCGCAAGAGCCGGTATGACTTCATCATTCGGGAACAGACAGGCACACAGTTTCATGGCGACGATGGCCTTCAGCATGTCGATCAGACAGGTCATAATGCCTGCACCCCAGCCGAAGTTAACTTTCATGTTGCTGGCACCGGCATTCCTGCTTCCCGTTTCACGGATGTCAAAACCGTGAGCCTTGGAAACAAGATAAGCGATATTGAAACTTCCCAGCAGGTAGGAAATCAGTGATGTAAGGATATAATTCATATATCTATTATATTAACATTATGTCCGCATGAACAGATTCATATTCGTGTGTATCTGTTACAGATGTTCGATATCCCTGATCCTTGAAATCATATCTGCAGCTTCAATGGCCTTGATCAGTGAATCAGGCTTTGCTGTATTCTTTCCGGCAATATCAAAGGCAGTTCCATGATCTACCGAAGTCCTGATGATCGGCAGACCGCAGGTTATGTTTACACCTCCATCAAAATCCAGCAGTTTTAAAGGAATATGACCCTGGTCATGATACATGGCTACGACCAGATCATATTCTCTTTTCAGACATTTCAGAAAAACAGTATCAGGCGGTATCGGCCCAAAAACAATCAGTCCTTTTTCTTTCAGTTCGCTTATAGCCGGTATGATCTCTCTGATTTCTTCGTCTCCAAACAGTCCGTTCTCACCGGCATGAGGATTCAGTCCTGCTATTGCGATTCTAGGCTTATCATAGCCCGCTTTGTTTAAGATATCGAATGCCATCATGCTTACTTCAACGATTCTGTCTTTTTTGACTCTTCGTATTGCTTCAGCCAGAGAAACGTGGGTTGAAACATGAATCGTCTTAAGCCTGTCAGACCACAGCAACATGGCGCATCCTGACGCACGAGTCAGTGCAGCGAGAATTTCAGTATGACCGGCATAGTTGTATCCACCCATATGTAAAGCTTCTTTATTCAGGGGGCAGGTGATGATTGCTCTGATTTTCAAATTCAAGGCGTCTTCAACGGCTTTTTCCAAATAAAGATATGCGCTCTTTCCACATGCTGCCGATAGATTTCCGGTGATGAAATCTGTGTATTTTAACGTATTTGGATCGATAATGTTGATTCTGTTATCAGACGCTTCATCTGGATCGTTGATTTGATTTAACAAAAACCCGTATCCAAACTCTTTACTGTAATGATCTAGAACATCAAAGGAGCCGTAGATGATAACGTCATTCTGATATACATCCATGATCTTGAGAATGATCTCAGGGCCAATTCCTGCCGGATCTCCCATGGTGATTCCCAGCCTTTTTTTCATCATTATTCCTTTCCGTTTTTTGAAAATGCTTCAGTCTAATCCATTTCAATATCAAACAAGACAAGACCAGAAACGAACGAATTTTTTTACAGAATACATTCTTAATAAGATTTTTAATATTACTTTCTGCTGAGTGCTTTTGTGATGCGGGCAATGGCATCATCCAGCTGCTCGTATGAGATTGGGATTGGCGGTGCAAAACGGATCGTATGGTCATGCGTCTCCTTGCAAAGCACACCCTCATGAATACATGCCTTGACATAATCGAATGCATCCCCGTAGAATTCGACACCAACCAGCAGACCGCGCCCACGGATCTCCTTGATTTCCGGATTATCGATCTTCTTCAAAGCATCCATGAAGTACTTGCCTTTTTCTCTGGCCATCTTCGGATAATCGTCGCGCTGTAGGATTTCAAGCGCCTTGATGCCGCAGGCGCAGGCTAAAGGGTTACCGCCAAAAGTGGAACCGTGCGAACCAGGCGTGTAAAGTCCAAGAATGTCTTCATTTGCTGCGATAGCGGACAACGGCATAACGCCTCCTCCGAGGGCCTTACCCATGATGTAGATATCCGGGATTACATCTTCATGCCAGCAGGCGAACATGTCGCCGGTACGGGCAAAACCGGTCTGGACTTCATCGGCAAGGAAGAGGATATTGTTTTCCGTACAAATCTCGCGTACTTCCCTGAGCCATCCATCCGGCGGAAGAATGATGCCCGCTTCCCCCTGGATCGGTTCCGCCAGAAAAGCGACGGTATTCGGCGTGATAGCTTCACATAGCGCTTTCGCATCACCGTAAGGAATGGTTTTGAATCCCGGAGTATACGGACCGTAGCCGTCCTTGGCCAGCGGATCGGTCGAAAAACTGATGATCGTGATGGTACGGCCATGGAAATTGTTTGTACAGGTGATGATCTCCTGCTTCTCGTTTTCAACGCCCTTGACGCGGGTTCCCCACAGACGGGCCGTCTTCAAGGCGGTCTCAACCGCTTCTGCACCGGTATTCATCGGCAAGACCATGTCCTTGCCTGTCAGTTTTGCCAGACTTTCATAAAACTCGCCCAGGTTCTCGCAATGGAACGCACGGCTCGTCAGTGTGCATTTATCCAGCTGTTCTTTGGCGGCTGCGACGATCTCAGGATGACGGTGACCGAAGTTGTGAGCTGAATATGCCGACAGCATGTCATAGTATTCTCTGCCTTCCGGATCAACGACAACGGCCCCTTCGGCTTTCACGATGACGACCGGTTTCGGCGCATAGTTGTGGGCGCCGTACAGATTGGTTTTATCTATGATTTCTTTTGAAGTATGCATAATGTTTCTCCCGATTCTTGATTTGTTTCATTACTTTTCAGACATGTACGGATAGACGATCGCATCCGAAGGATTGAAGGTTTCCTTTACGGAGTGCGGACTCATCCAGCGGATCATGTTAAGTGCTGTTCCGGCCTTGTCGTTGGTTCCGGACTGACGCGATCCTCCGAACGGCTGCTGTCCTACGACCGCACCCGTGCATTTGTCATTGATATAGAAATTGCCTTCCGCATGCAGCAGCGCTTTTTCCATCATGACGATGGCTTCACGGTCCTGGGCAAAGACAGCACCGGTCAGGGCATACGGGGAAGCCTCGTCGCAGATCTTCAGTGTCTCTTCCAGTTTCTCATCCGGATAGACATAAACGGAAAGGATTGGTCCGAAGATTTCCTTGACCATGCTTTCATAATCCGGTTTCTTGCACAGGATGACGGTAGGTTCAATGAACCAGCCTTTAGAATCATCGCAGTTGCCGCCGATCACGATCTCGCAGTCCGGATTCTTCTTTGCGCGATCCAGATAATCCCTGCAGCGTTCAAAGGATGTCTTGTCGATAACGGCAGCCAGGAAGGTATCGAAATCTTTCACATCGCCCATCTTGACTTCCTGCATCATCTCTTTCATGACAGAAAGAACTTCAGACCAGATGCTTTCAGGAATGAAGGCACGGGAACAGGCTGAGCATTTCTGTCCCTGATATTCGAAGGAACCGCGGATCAGAGCTGCCGCAAGCGGACGGATCTTGGCGGTATTGTGAGCGAATATGAAGTCTTTTCCTCCGGTCTCGCCTACGATGCGCGGATAGTTACGGTAAGAAGCAATGTTTTCTCCGATCTGTTTCCAGACGCCCTGGAAGACTTCCGTAGAGCCGGTGAAGTGGAAGCCTGCCAGTTCTTTGTGGGAGATGACGTATTTCGCTACATCGCTTCCGTTTGAAGGAACGAAGTTGATGACACCTGCAGGAAGGCCGCAATCCATCAGCAGCTTCAAGTAATAGTAATTGGATAACACTGCCGTACGGGAAGGTTTCCACACCGCAACATTGCCGACAATGGCCGGTGCAGTCGGAAGATTACCGCCGATCGAAGTGAAATTAAACGGTGTAATGGCACAGATGAATCCATCAAGCGCACGATAGTCCTGACGGTCCCAGATGCCCGGAACAGAGGCAGGCTGATCCTTGAAGATTTCCTGTGCGGACCAGACGCCAAAGCGCAGAAAGTCCGCAAGCTCTGCGATGTCGATCTCCGCCTGGAACACGGTCTTGGACTGGCCGAGCATCGTTGCGGCATTCAGCACTTTTCTATAAGGGCCGGTAATCATATCGGCAGCCTTCAGAAAGATCGCTGAACGGTGCTCCCAAGGCATTTCTTCCCAGGCTTTCTTGGCAGCCAGCGCAGCATCGACGGCCATGTTCAATTCCTTTTCCCCGGCAACCGAACATTCGGCAATCACATGGTCATGATCATGCGGCATGGTGACCTTGAAAGTCTTTTCCGTGAATATCTCTTTTCCGCCGATGATCAAAGGGATCTTAACGATCTGTTCAGACTGGCGGGCAAGCTCTTCCTTTAATTCCTTACGTTCTTTTGATCCCGGCAGATAGCCGCGAAAAGCGTCATTCTCGGGACGGTCGATAGTGAAGTAGGCGTTTGACATGAATCCTCCTTTTTGTATGAAATAATTCCTGACTATTGTTTATACGAAAAACCTATATATTCATTATACAGAAATGGCTTATTTCTTGAAAACAGATGGCGTAAAAACAAAAAGAATCTGTCTATTGAAACAGATCCATATAAACCGGATTTTTCACAGGCAGATCCATCGCTTCAAAAAAACGTTCCGCCATTCTCCTTTTCAAATTCGCGAATTCTTATGTTTTTTTCTATATCCACAATCACAGTAGGGACCCCCGGATGCCAGAGTATATTCCCGAACAAAATCAGAAGTTCCCCCGGCATCGCTCATCGCATAATCCAGATGACACATGGCAGGAACATACTCGCTTAAGCCAAGTTCCTTCATCAGAGTACAGATTCCGCATATATGGAATCTGGCCTCATAACCGGATCCGTCTTCATAAGGAAGAAAGTCCATGTTCCAGGAATAAGGATTACGGTCAGCCGCCTTGAATGCAGCGGTCTGCTTCATTCCCCTGATATCCGCATCAGTGAATTTCTTTTCCCCCATTCTCCTGCAGAACCACTTCATTGTTTCTGTCATCATTGCCGATTCATAATACTCGCTCATTTGCTTCAATGTCGCTTTTTCTTTCAGATTCAGAATAAAAGCGCACAGCATTGCACAGGAAAGAATATTCATTTTGAATCTGTCTTTCTTTTCGAATTCCGGAAGGTCGGCAACGATCCTTTTATACTCTTTCTTTGCTCTGACAGCAATTTCCACCGCTTCCTCCTTGTCGTACTTCAGTACATCCATCAGATTATACCGAAACGAATTCTGAAACAATGCCCACATGCCCATAGGCATACCGACATACTTCATCGTCTTTCCTCCTTTCCGAATTCGATCCTGATTATTCTCATTCTGACCAGTCTGTCGCAGAACACCAGCATCAGCTTATGGAAAAAACCGACATCATGATAGATGTCCCGATAGCCTCTCATATAGCTTCTTTCGCTGACTCTTTTAAAACGATCACTCCATCCTTTGATCTCCGATTTATCTTCCAAGGAAAAATATGCGGAAACATTACTGATACCGGCTTCTTTCAGCCAGGTTCTACGCATCATCTTTGCGCCCAGCTCGTTGCAGCAGTCAAAAACCAGCACTCCTTCCGGGAATCTCTCCGCCATTTTCTTGAACAGCTTTTTGATTTCTTCCATTTGGAAATAATAGAAGACACCTGCCGCAAAAAAGATCGCTCCCTTTTCGCCGTCGATCAGATCCATCCAGGAATGATCGTTCAGATCAAAGCCGATGTTCACTTCCCTGTCTGTCGCTCCCAGCAGTTCATTCCTGATTTTAATAACCTCAGGCAGATCGATATTATAACCGCGGCACAGACCGTTATCCGCCTTATGAAAAGAATCATCCAGACCGCAGCCGAGATTGACAACCGCCGCTTCCGGATACGCTTTAAGATAATCGCCGATCTCGCAAAGAAGATCATAATGACGCTGCGCCACTTCCAGAGCACCGAACAATCCTGCCGGAGATTCCATGATCTTCTTTTTCGATGCGAAATCGTAGTCCAGCATCCCGCAGATCCTTTCGGCTTCCTTGTCCATAAACAGTTCGGGATAATGATCAGCGCAGACTTTTCTTCCGTAGAGCGGGATGATCAGGGTCTCCTGTACTGTATTCTTTTCGATATGATACTTTCCCATAGCCTTCACCTTCTTTCTATGACGTCATGGCAGCATTCGCCGTCAGACAGATCGGAATACCGGGTGAACTTCACATGGCGTTTCAACTGACGGTCTTTCATAGCTTCTGCATCGGAAAAATCCATTCCCGTAAGCGCACTGTAATAGAGTTTTGCGTACTTTCCGACACGCTTATCCATTTCTGTTCTCCTTCTTTGCCATAATGACCTCCTATCGGAACAAAGTACATATGAATGCCATAGCCATGGCAGCAAACGGAAACAGGATCAGCCTGATCAGCTGTTCCTTTCTGTTAAAACCGAAATTATGATATCCTTGGCATCCCTTTGTTTCCGGATAATAGTGCTGAAAGAAATGCGATTTCGTTAACAGGTAATAGTCGAAGAACAATATGTCAAATGCCTTAAGCAGATAAAGGATCGTAAGATAGCGGATGAAGAAGCGGCCAAAATCATAACCGTTCTGAATCCCGTCATAGCCGGCATAGATAAACACGAAGCCGAACATCAGTAGAGCGATGAACGCCAGCTTCCAGCCGAGAATCCTCTGATAGGGGAAACGTTCCTCGTGATCCTGTACGGCTTCCTGAATGTCCTTTGGCGCCGTCGTGAAAAAGCGTCTGTCCTGAATCAGGGCGACAGCCGCATACAGCAGCAGAAACAGCGCTGCCATAGACAACAATGCAAGGAGTATCGTTGTTTTCATGCCGATTTTCTCCTTAACCCAGCGCCACATCCAGTGCCATCATCAGACTGAATCCGATCGCAAAAGATACCACTCCGATATTGGAATGTCTGCCGGCGGACATTTCCGGAATCAGTTCTTCTACAACTACATACAGCATCGCTCCTGCGGCAAACGACAGAAAATAAGGCATGGCCGGTACGACAAGACCGGCAATGATCACCGTCAGTGCACCAGACAGAGGTTCTACCGCTCCGGATAAAACACCTAGCCAGAATGACTTGATTTTGCTTTTTCCTTCCGCATACATCGGCATCGAAATGATCGCCCCTTCCGGGAAATTCTGTATGGCGATACCCAAAGACAGAGCCAGAGCTCCGCCTGCCGTGATACTGCCCGAACCGTTCATCAGTCCTGCGTAAACAACTCCGACCGCCATGCCTTCAGGAATGTTGTGCAATGTTACAGCCAGAACCATCATGGCGATCCTAGTCAGTCTGCTTTGCGGTCCTTCAACCTGATCGATGCCCCGATGCAGATGCGGTATGACTTCATCCAGAAGCAGCAGAAACAGGATGCCGAACCAGAAACCGATGAAAGCAGGCAGAAAAGCCCATCTTTCTTTATCGGCACACTGTTCGATTGCCGGTACGATCAGACTCCATATCGAAGCCGCCACCATAACGCCCGCCGCAAAACCGGTCAGTGCTTTCTGTACGGAAACCTTCAGGTCTTTTTTCAGAAAAAAGACGCAGGACGCACCTGCAGCTGTTCCGATGAACGGAATCAGCAATCCTGTCAGCAGTTCCTTATTCTGAATCATCTGCCAAACAGTCCCTTCTTCTGATAAGGCTCGATTACGATATCGCTGCAGACATAGCCGGTCTCTTTGATTGCATCGATCAATCTGTTTCGATCAAAATCCCCTTCATACAGGAATTCCGTTTCCCCTTTCTTATAGGATGATCTTAGTTTTCTGGCATCAGGAAGAACCTTTCTGACCGTATCATTCATATGCGCTTCACACATTCCGCAAACCATGCAGTCTATCTTTAAAACAACTCTATTCATATAACCTCCTAAACGACAAGCGTATTCCATCCATGTAGTTAGCCATAACTAACTACAACTATTATATAACAAAATATATGTTGCTGTACGAATAAAAAAGCCTATTGCAGCAATAGGCTCATTTTATAAACAATATTCTGAATTCATATTTCTTGACCGTCTGCGCATTAACACAAGCTTTTGCAGGCCGGATAATCGTCTACACAAGAATTCTATCTAAGACTCTTCAAATACTCCTTGTGTTCATCGCTGACCCGATAGCTTTCTACTGCCTTCTGGATGGCTTTCCTATGTACCCACTCATCCAGTCTGCGTTGCTCAAAAAACGGGATCGTCTCATTGTACTTCTTCGCCAGCGCCGTGGCAAAATACCAGGCAATCATCATCTTCAGATAGTAGTCGTCTCCCTTTTTGTTAGCGACAAGTTCAGGATATTCGTCCCTAAAATCATCACCCAGAAATTCGTTCATCAGCATCCGGATCCCGAATCTGGCAGTATACACGTGATCTGAAGCGATCCATTTTCTGATGTATGGAAGAAGCTTCTGATGGTTCTTTTTAAACGCTTTCGGAGTCGCCTGATCCGATACCGGCCAGCAGTCGACATAAGGCAGGAATGTTTCCACGGCTATAACGCATTCGTCAAAATCCCTGATCATCGATATCACAAAGAAATGAATCAGATTCTCTTCGTAATACTGATGCGGCAGATCATTCAGGAACGCTTCCCTTTCAGGACTTTCAAAAACCTCTTTGGCGATCTTTCTCATGTCCGGTGTTCTGACACCCAGAATGGTCTCCGGTGAAATGTTAGGAACAAGCTTTGCCTGAAACTCCCGGTATGCATCGTCTTTCACTCCTATCAGCCGGTCATATAGAGTCATCGTCGGTCTCCTTTCTTTTTTATCTATATAGAATCAAAAATAATGATTCTGATGAAACGTGATTTATTTATCTTCTCTATTATACAAAACAAGACCTGTCAGAATGAAAAAAGGATCTATTATTACGAATAGATCCCTATAGAAGAAGCACTATAACTTCTTAACACTTCGAATATGTATTATTCGAAATCTGATTGTTTCGAGTTATTCGTGCGGATGGGCAGCCAGATAATCGGTCAGACCCGGAACGAACTAGCATCATCAGCGTTACAGTCAGAGTGCTCTGGACTGTTTTTCTAAAATGTTTCATACAGGTTGTTCCCCCATTAAAAGAAGATAATCACTTAATTTTTTTTTATTATATATCATAATAAGATCATGAGAATCAAAGCACGCAGCATACGTTTCAAATCGATTGAATCGTAAGAATGAATCCGATAAAAAAGAGTCTAATTGCTTGAATTAGATTCTTTCTTTATGATTTTCTTCTTTGCGATAAAACCGGCAGCGAATCCGATCGTCGCGGGAATCAGCAGATACAAAGCATTGAACAGAATCCACACGCTGTAAGGCGCGGAACCAAAGGATGCCAGGTACTGTTTATAGTCTGTGATGCACTTGATCACAAAGACAATCACAAGAACAGCACTTGCAGCATTGCATATGATCGGCAGCTTCTTTTTCATATCAGGTTAAACAATACCCCGGTTATTCTTCTTTGATTCCTACCGTAACGGAGTCATCATCTTCATTACCGACAACTATTCCTTCCAGCTGAATCTTGTCTCCCTTTCTTGAGAAAGTAACTCTTCTAATAAAGTCATCGTGTTTTGCATTGGGCATTGCCTCATAGAATTCCGGAGCTATTTTGAATTCACATATGCCTGTTGCAGGATCGTAAGGGCCTTCGCCAAACTTTGTTGTTTCTATATCGATCCTGACAGTCTTTTCATCTACTGCAGAAACATTATAGGTAAAGGTAAATTCTTCGGAATAGATTTCCGTCCAAGGTTCATCCTCATCCTTGCCCTTCATGTTTACCTTAAGTACAGATGCACAGGTATATGCTCCTTCGATTTCCTTTGCAGGAAGACCGACTGCTGTATCCTCAGGTTTATCAATCTTACAGCCGGAAGTGTCCTCCATTTTAGAAATCTTTATACCTTTATAAAGACCATCATCATCTTTCTCCAAAACAGATATATGGTATCTTGTGTTATCGTCATATTCGCTTATATCATCTGCCACAAGTATAAGGTCAGGGATTTTATATCCGTCTTCGCCTTCCTCCCCTTCCCATTTCTTTTCAATCTCTTCAAACTCATAAATCATCTGTCCCATTTCCTTATCATCTAAACATCCACAGATAAGCATTTTTAACTCTTGGTTAAGATCTTCTATGAGCTCATATTTTCTGCTGTAACCCTTGATCTCATTACTAGGAGGCTCATTATGATTTGTACAGGCTGAAAAGAGAAGTTCTCCGAATATAAGTAATATCAGTAAAAAGTATTGGATTGTTTTTTTCATATGATTGTTTCTCCTATATCTTATATATCTATTCTAACAAAAGCCAATATCAAAAAACAAAAAGACAAGCCTAATGCTTGTCTTTAACTATCATTCTCGTTGAATACTTCCTGCTTAATATCGGATGCCAGGATTCCGTAGATGTAGTAGTCGCACCAGGTATTCACCATCTTTCCTTGCCTGATCAGTCCTTCTCTTGTATAACCGCACTTTTCCAGCATCTTCCAGGAAGCGGTATTTCTGACGTCGACCTTTGTCCAGAGCCTTTGCAGCTGCGTATTCTCAAAGCAGAATCTTGTCATTGCCGACAGGGCCTCTGTCCCATAGCCCTTTCCCTGTTCTGTTTTCGACAGCCTGATCGCTACCTGTGCCATCCGGTCGTTCTCGATCAGATAGATATAGAGATCGCCGATCACTTCATTGCTTTTTTTCTTGACGATACCCAGATGAAAACTCTTTGTCGGTCTTTCTGCTTTCTCAAACAGAAGCTCCGGATTCTTTTCCGCCTTGCTCGGCCCTTTACCCCAGAAGGTATAGATCGATCTGTCCGGCATCCAATTCTTTAGTGCCGGAACATCTGAAACAGTCATCGGTCTGATGATCAGCCGATCTGTTATAACTGTTGGTTTGTTGTTGATATAATCCGCAAGCATCATGACACCTCCTGTATTTGATAAATATCATTCTACAAAGTATCATCTATACTTCAAGTCCGGAATCAAAAGCGTTCATTATAAATGACTGCGGTCCCTCTTTCATGATAGAATACAGCCAATAATACTTCCGAAAGGAGACCACAATGAGTAAGAATGCCCGCAGAGTCAAAATCGATACCCTGAAGCAGTGCATGATCGATCTGAAACCGAACCGCAAAGAAAACGAAGTCTATATCAACTCTGATCTCGATGTGACAGAACTGGTCAGATATATCGATGAATGCAAGAAAAAAGGGATTCACTATACCTACTTCCATGCCTTTCTGGCAGCCATAGGCAAGGTCATGCATAACCGTCCTTTCCTGAATCGTTACATCGTAAACAGACACATGTACGAAAACAGTGAAGTCCTGCTGTCTTTTGCGGCAAAAGTATCTTTCGACGACAACGCCGGAGAACTGATGCTGGTGGTTCCGATCGAAGAAAACGACAACATCGAAAGCATTTCCCGCAAGACCGCGGAAATGGTCGATAAGATACGGAACGCTAAAGAAGAAAAAGCCGGCGCAAACAGCGTCGCAGATGTATTGGGCAAACTTCCCAATCTCTTCCGGGTCCCGATCCTGGCGCTGATCGGTTTCTTTGGCAAACACGGCATGCTGCCGAAATCGATGACCGACAACAACATCTATTTCTCCAGCATGATCATTTCCAATCTCGGTTCAATCGGATGCGGAGCGATCTATCACAACCTGGCGGATTTCGGAACCTGCTCCTCGCTGACTACGATCGGAGAGATCGTGAATGAGAAACGGATCGGCGACGACGGAACGGAAAAACTAAGAAAGGTATGTTCCTTCGGCGTCACGATCGATGAAAGGATCGCCGACGGTTTCTACTTCGCAAGATCCATACAGATGATCGAATACATCCTTCAACATCCCGAAATGCTGGAAGAACCTGCAGGCAAGAAAATTACAGTATAAAAACACATCTTCGGATGTGTTTTCAATACGAATCGTAGCAGACTGCTATATATGGAGTCTACCGGTAAATGTACATTCTGGTCATATCCGGTTCGCCATCGCCCTGAACCATGCAGAGAAATTCCCACCCGTATCTCTCATAGAATCCTGTTTGGTCAGTAACCAGATAGACCGGCGAGATGCCTTTTGACCGCAGATCCTCAACGGTCATATTCAACAGACTGCCGGCAATGCCTTTACAGCGGTATTCTTCTTCCGTAAAGACTGCACAGATGTTCGGTGAAAGATCCTTTCTGTCATGGAAATCATTTTCGATGACGCCCATGCCGCCGACGATCCTGTTGCCATCCAGACACAGATACCATCCGTATTCCGTTTCTTCATTGAGATATGCTTCCATGCATTCCAGATATGCTTCAGTCGGAACGCCGAATCTGCTGTGGAACCATTTCGCAGCTTCTTCTTTCAGGTCCGATCTTTCTCTTAACGTGACATAAACATATTCATTCATCCTCAGTTCTCAATACTCCGATTTATCTATCTTTTTATTATACAGAACAAGATCCGTCATAAAGGAAAAAGGATCTATTTACTGGAAACAGATCCTTGGAAAACCTTTGGTGTCATAAGGGAAAAACATCCCCGAAGAACCTCAATCAAACAATCTTCTGTAAAAGAATTATTTGCCAAAAGTACCAAAGGCGGCAATCGCTTCGTCTATGCTAATGGCGCCGGTTCCAACTCCATAGACCGCCATTCTTAACTGCTTGACCGCATCGTCCGTCAGACCGAATTCTTCCGGAGACAGGATCCGGGATTCCGGAACGTTTTCAAACGCAGCATACATGCTGTTGAAAGACAGGTCCTTGGTCGGCGACATAAGTCCCTTTTTCTGTGCCATTTCACTCAGTTCTTCTGACGTGATCAGGAAACGCATGAATTCATTTGCCATGTCCAGATTCGGACTGTCCTTATTGACGGAGAACTGCAGATTCGGCATGTCGAGGAAGTTGGCGCCTTCATCTGACCTCGGGACCGGGGCGAAAGAATATTTAAATGGATTTGCCATAAACGATTCGGAACGGCTTTCCCGCTTCTTGGTTCCGGAGACGGTATCTCCGGAGCAGGTCATCATGGGCACGTCGCCTTCAAAGAAGCGGAGGATCACAGCCTCATAGTTGTTTTCGATCTCTGCACAGGCATCAAGATTCACACAGCTGTCGTTCAGGAACTGTACGATCTTCTCAAGGGAGGACCGCATATACTCGCCGGCCGAAGGATCAAGAGAATTGAGTTTTTTAACGGCCTCTTCATCCTGTGCCAGGGTTCCGCAGAAGAACGGATAAATCGTCAAAGTGAAAAGCGAGGTTGTCTCCTCTCTGGAGAAGCCCATCATCGGGTTTTCATAGCCCTTCTCGCGAAACGCGTTGCACACGGCCACCAGTTCCTGATAGGTTGTGGGAACGCTCAGACCCTCTTTTTTAAACAGATCGTTGTTCACGAGCAGGCCGTAGGGGTTCGAGAAAACAGAGACCATCGGGAGCGTACCGTCGCCAGGGTTCAGAATAATGTTAACCCAAGCAAGGTGATCTCTGTCCGTT
>JAEEGL012552627.1_pt1 | contig 14228 bp, 14 predicted proteins | sample 9134231 | NCBI WGS metagenome assembly JAEEGL01 (sample SAMN16246548, study PRJNA631951) | gut metagenome | biome: gut microbiome; feature: rumen; material: fiber-attached | host: Bos | place: Iran: Karaj | collected 2018-10 | reverse complement strand
TAATCAAGCAGATGATTAAGGAAGCTGTCTACCTTAACTATCCCTCCGGGACGAACCTCGCCCTTTTCTCTTATCATATTCTCAAGATATTTCATTTCTTTCACCCTGCCATTATATCTGTTCTAAATTTATGGATTCAGCTCCGTAACCGAACTTTCGTACCAGTTCATCGCCTGTATTTCCAATAGCGTAGGCGTGTAGCCCGATTCAAAGCGAAGAGTGTTTTCGTTATCGTAGACGGGACCCTCGAAGGGATTGAACTTCGTGTTCTTTATAAGCCCGCGGAAAATCCGCACAAGCTTTACCCCGTTATCCCCTATCGCAAAATCGACCGGGAACAAGTCCATGATGCCGGTGCTGAGGCCCCAGCCGAAATGAATAGGATTACAGTCGTCCCCGCCGCTTTCGTAGAGCTTTGTTTTTCCTTGTAGAAGGTCGGAAATTACCTTGTCGTAAAACGGCTCCCAGTTGAATGTTGCGGCAGCATAGCTCTCGACGGGATAACCGAATTTATTCAGCCCGTAAATCTGCGCGTAAACCTCGTTGAATGCCTTGCGGTCAAGGTGATTATCCGGCGAATGGCGGCAAAACGCAACGTCTGCACCGAGTTCGGCAAACTTCCGCCGCGCCGTGATGTGCTCGTTCCAGTCGTTCACAAGCTTCAGGCGGAAATCCAGCACCTGTGAGCGCGGGTTAATGAGCCTTGCGCCGAGAGCAAAGGCGTTCATGTCATAGGTGGGCATATGGTCGAAGGCGGAGGTGTTCATATAGCCTATTATGCCGCTTTTGCTCATGGCGGAAGCGAGCACGCCGCAGAGGAAGGTAAGGTCGTACATCTTGCAGAAATATGTGTTGAGGTTTATGCCCTGGCGCGGGATGCCGCAGTTGAGGACGATAAGCTCCGTGTTTTCAAGTGCAATTCTCAGGCTCGCCGTAGCCATCGTAGGGCTCGTCGTAAATAGCGCGTCCACCCCGTCGCTTATAAGCCCGTTAAGCTGGTTATACGCCGTTTCCGGGTCAGGCGAGAAGTTAAAGAGACGCTTTATCTCAACCTTATCGGTATATTTTCTCTCCATGCGGTCAATAGCTAAGGTGTGGAAACGGGTGAAAAGATTATCCTGCTCCGTCCCCTCAAAGGCGAAGGCGATTTTAAGCTTGCCGAAGCGAAGGCGAGGCTTTTTCGAGCTCTCCGCCGTGTCCGCCGCAGAAACCTCAATAGTGTTGCGCTGCCTTGAGCCGGAGGCCATTAGGAACTGGGCGCGGCAATTTTTTATGTTCTTTTGAAGGGTTTTCCTTCGAAGCATGTATGGGTAACCGTAAATGCCGATATATTCCACCAGTGCGTCGCCGGAGGTCAGGTTCATATCCGTGGTCTTCTCGGATTTATAGGCTTCTCTGAAGCTTCTGTGCGTCTGGGCTATGACGTTTTCAACGCTTTCCTTAACATCGGGATTATTTTGAAGGTATTCCTGCGTATATCTGATAAGCTTTGTAAAGTTACCCTTTTTAGAGAACCAAAGATTGTCAAAATACATACGCTTGTCAAAATCAAGGAACTCATAATAAATGGATATTTCGAGATTACTTTCATTGCGTTCCGGCAAAATGCGGATTACGTTGGCATAAACCGACGCCGCTCCGACAAATTTAAGGATACTGACGCGCTTATTGCCTTCCTGAACATAATAACGGTTAAGGTATTCATAGACCTTAATATGTTCACGGATTCCCTCGGTAAGCTGGCTCTGATAAACAGCTTGCCATTTTAGCGCGAACTCCGTATCGTCGGCAAGAAGCGGCATGAAGTTTCCCGCAAAGGAATTGCTGCGTGAGGCCGTTCTTGTTCCGATAACTTTTTGCAGCGGGATTTCATAATAACCGAGGTTTATTTCGCCGACAATTTCTACGCCGCGGATTCTATCCTCAAGCACAGGCAGATAGCCCTTTGCTTCGCTTGCTTCATGCTCGGAAACGTATTTCCTGCCGAGTTTTCTCGCGTTTAAATAAGCAGCTCTGCTTTCCTGATCCGCCATGGTCTTCCGCCTCCCCGCTATATTGTATAAACATATACTATATTTTAGCATTATATTTCTGTTAATACAAGGGCAACAAATTTATTTTTACTATGTTCTTTTTTATTCTCATGTGTTAAAATAAGAAGTAATATGCCGGAATGTCCGGCTCCTGCAAGGGGAAATACAGATGATAAACTCACCCGTGAAAACACAATCAGCCTCGCCCACTTCGCAAACGCCCGTCACCGGTTTAAGCTCCGCTGAGGTACAGGACCGCATAAGCCGCGGTCTCGTAAACGAAGACAAAAATGACGGCACAAGGTCAATAGGAGACATAGTTGTAAGCAACGTATTCACCTATTTTAACCTGATTTTCGTAGTTCTCGCCGTATGCGTTATTCTCGTCGGCTCGTTCCGGGATCTTACATTCATGCCCGTTATTATCATCAACACGCTAATAGGGATTTTTCAGGAAATCCGCTCCAAACGCACTCTTGACAAGCTGTCACTGCTTGCAATTCCCTCAGTAAACGTAATGCGAGACGGTGAGGAAGTAACGATAAACTCCACGCAAATAGTGCTTGACGATATAGTGTGCCTTAAATCCGGCAATCAAGTCCCTGCTGACCTCAGAATACTCGAGGGTGCTGTTCAGGTAAACGAAGCAATGCTCACCGGTGAAACGGACGATATCGCCCGTCAGGCCGGCGAAGAGCTGCTTTCCGGCAGCTTTATCACTTCCGGAAGCTGCAAGGCACAGGCTTTGGCCGTGGGTGAGAACTCATATATAGCCAAGCTTAGCAAGGACGCCAAAAAGATGAAGAAAGGCACGAAATCCGAGATGATGACAAGCCTTTCCCGCTTGTTAAAGGTTATAGGATTTATCATAATTCCGGCAGGCCTCCTGCTTTTCTATAATCAGCGCATCGTTCTTTCCCTTAGCCTGCAAAAAAGCGTCGTTTCCACCGTCGCTGCAATCGTCGGCATGATTCCCGAGGGGCTGTATCTTCTTACTACCATCGCCCTCGCCGTCAGTACTATAAAGCTGGCACAGAAGCGAACGCTCGTGCATGACCTTAACTGTATAGAGGCGCTTGCGCGCGTCAACGTGCTTTGCGTGGATAAAACGGGTACGATTACAAAACCGTCGATGACCGTCGAACAGCTCGTTCTTCTCTGTCCTGAGCGTTTTTCGCAGGAGGACGCTGAGGCAATTCTTCGCGACCACACTCAGAACCTTTCTGATTCGAATGAAACCGGCAAAGCGCTTCAGGCAAAGTTCGGCGGCGATAAATTCCGCCGTGCAGAGCGTATAATATCCTTCAGCTCCGCCACAAAGTACAGCGGCGCCGTTTACAACGAAAACGAAACCTATCTTCTCGGAGCGCCGGATATTCTTCTCGGCTCGAGATACAACGAATTTTCCGAGCTTATCCAGCCTTACGCCGACAGCGGCATGCGCGTCCTACTTTCCGCCATGTATGACGGGGATATTTCAAGCGACTTCAACGTCTCCAATATCTTTCCCATATCTCTCGTTCTTCTTTCAAACGAGCTTCGCGACAAGGCGAAGGATACTTTTGAATATTTCGCCTCCCAGGGCGTCGAGATAAAGGTAATTTCCGGCGATAACCCCGCGACTGTTTCGAGCATCGCGTTGAAGGCCGGAATCGCGAACGCTGAGAAATACGTTGACGCAACGACGCTTACAAACGAAATGAAGCTCCGCTCCGCCGCGCTGGAATATACGGTTTTCGGGCGCGTCACTCCTGAACAGAAACGCAGGCTCGTCATCGCGCTCAAGGCCGCGGGAAAGACCGTCGCCATGACGGGCGACGGCGTGAACGACGTTCTCGCGCTCAAATCCGCTGATTGCAGCATCGCAATGGCTTCGGGCAGCGACGCGGCCTGCCAGGTTTCACAGCTCGTTCTGCTTAATTCCGATTTCAACGCCATGCCCTCGATAGTGAACGAAGGCAGGCGCGTTATCAATAATATTGAGCGCTCCGCCGCACTGTTCCTGGTGAAGAATATTTTCTCCTTCACGCTCGCGATGATTTCTATGATAGCCATTCTTCCCTACCCGATAACCTCTGCGCAGCTATCCCTCGTCAGCGTGCTCACGATTGGCGCGCCTTCATTTTTCCTCGCGCTGGAGCCGGATTTCAAGCCCATCAAAGGGCGATTTTTGCAAAACGTTTTGCTGCGTGCCTTACCTGCGGGACTCACGGACGTGCTTGTCATTCTTGGCGTTCTCGCGTTCAGCTTTGCCTTCGACATGAAAAGCGACCAAATATCCACGATATGCGCTATCCTTCTCAGTATAGTAGGCATGATGATGCTTTACAGAACCTGCACTCCTTTTACGAAAATGCGTAAGATACTCTATTTTGCAGTTCTCGCCGCGCTTGTGTTCTGTGTTCTGTTCCTGCGTTTTCTGTTCGCGCTCACGCCGCTCAATTACGGCGAGTACCTTGTTTTGATAGTGTTCTCCATTTCGGCGCTGCCGATAATGGACTTCACGACGAAGAGCATCGTTATATTCCGCGAATGGCACGCAAGAAGAAAGAAACTCCGCAAGGCGCATTCGTAAAGCTCGGTTTTCAACAAGCCAAAACAGAAACAAAGGTGATTTCAAGTGTTAAGATTTTACATTGCTCTTTGGGCGGCGAAACTTGCTCAACTCATGCTGCGTCTCCTCGGGAGAAAGGGAACGTATTTTGCAGGTAAGCTCGCGATAAAGCTCTGCCCCGATTTTCTTGGACGCATAGGCCGCCCGAAGACTCTTATCGGTGTCACGGGAACAAACGGCAAAACGACGGTGAGCAACCTTCTTTGCGACGTTTTCGAATTCTGGGGCATTACGCTCGTCAATAACCGCTATGGCTCAAACATTAACGCCGGAGTAGCAAGCGCCCTGATAGAAAACGCGACGCTTGGCGGCAAATGCAAACGCGAGCTCGGAGTGCTTGAAATGGACGAGCGCAGCGCAAAGCTTATTTATCCTTATATCAAACCGGATTACCTCATTATCACGAATCTTTTCCGCGATTCAATGCGCCGCAACGCGCACCCGGAGTATATTTCCGGCCTCCTTTCGGCAAATATCCCGCCGGAAACCAAGCTTATTCTCAACGCCGACGACCTCATCTCTTCCTCCGTCGCGCCGAATAACGAGCGCCGTTACTTCTCCATTTCCCACATTGACGGAGAGCTTCCCTCCCGCGATAACATAGTTATCGACGCGCGCATCTGCCCGAACTGCGCCACGGCGCTGGAATATGACTTCCGCCGTTATAACCATATCGGCAGGGCTCATTGCCCTAAATGCGGCTTCGCCTCCCCTGCGCCAGATTTTGCGCTCAGCTCCGCCGATTTCTCCGCGCGCCGCATGTTTATCAGCGAAGGCGAAGAAAGCTACGAATACAGGCTCATTTCCGATACGGTTTATAATATCTATAATGCTCTCTCAGTCGTCGCCCTTCTGCGGACTATGGGTTACGGCGCGGACAAGATTGCTTCGGCCTTCGAGTCGCTTAAAATCGTCCAGTCACGTTTTTGGGAGGAAAACATTCGCGGCAAACTCCTCACCGTTATCATGGCTAAGGGTCTCAACGCCGTCGCCTGCTCGCGCTCCTTCGACTATGTCGGTGCCGAGCCCGGCAAAAAGAGCGTCGTGCTCATGCTGGACGACGTATTTGACGAAAAGACCTCGTCTGAAAATATCGCGTGGCTCTACGACGCGGATTTTGAATTCCTCGTTTCCCCGGATATTGAGCAAATAGTCACTGTCGGCGTCCGCTCGCTTGACAGCAAAATGCGTTTGCTAATCGCCGGTGTCCCGGAGGAAAAGATAGTCGCCGTGCCTAATGAATGCGACGCAGCCGCTGCCGTGAATATTTCCGACGCAGAAAAGATTTACGTTTTGTATGAGCTCTATCGCTATAATTCTGCCGTAATGGTTCGCAATAAAATAGCCGAGCGCATAGAAAAGGAGGCGTAAACATGACGATAGAATATATTTACCCCGAGATTGCCAACCTTTTCGGAGACTCGGCTAACTTCAAATATCTCAAAAAATCCATCCCCGGCGCGGAATTCATCGAAACGGGCCTGAACGACGTTCCAGCCTTCGCCTCCACCGCTCCCTCGCTCATATACATGGGAGCAATGAGCGAGAATAGCCAAAAGCTCGCCCTGAGCCGCCTCATGCCGCACAAGGAGTGCCTGCGCGAGCTTATAGAGGGCGGAACGCATTTTCTCTTCACCGGCAACAGCTTTGAGCTTTTCGGCAAATACATTGAGCAGAACGGCGAGCGTATTCCCGCGCTTGATATTTTGGATTTTTACGCCGTTTGCGACACGGGTAAGCGTTATAACGGATTTTTTCTCGGAGAACACGGCGGCGAAAAAATAACGGCCTTCAACAGCCGTTTCAGTAACGCCTTCCCCGGCGATGGCGTGCAGGGCTTCGCTAAAGTAATCCGCGGCAGAGGTCTCAACGCCGATTGCACCTACGAGGGCGTAGTGAAGAATAATTTTATCGGGACGTATCTTCTTGGCCCCCTGCTTGTTCAGAACCCTCTGTATATGCGCGCCTTGATGCAGGAACTTGGTTCAGAGCAAGAACCCGCGTTTTTTGCCGCAGGCATGGAAGCTTACGCCAAAAGGCTCGCCGAATTTGAAGATACGAAAAGAGAACTTGACTGATGTATAAATACGCTTTATTTGATTTGGACGGGACGCTTACAAACCCCGAGCTCGGCATAACCACCTGCGTCGCTTATGCGCTGCGGCACTTTGGAATCGAGGTCGAGGATCTGCACACACTGCGCCCGTTCATCGGGCCGCCGCTCGTCGATTCTTTCATGCATTTTTACGGCTTTACAAAGGAAAAGGCTCTTGAAGCGACGCTCAAATACCGTGAGCGTTTTGAAACAATTGGTTTATACGAAAACGAAGCCTACGGCGCAATTTACTGTGTCCTTGACGAGCTTAAACATGCTGGCCTCACTCTCGCGGTCGCTTCCTCAAAGCCGGAGGTTTTTACAAAAAAGATAATCGAATATTTTGGTATGAGCAAATATTTTGCCGCTGTTTGCGGCAGCGAGCTGGACGGCCGCCGCGTCGCCAAGGAGGAAGTCGTCGCCTATGCGCTTGAAAAGTTCGGTTCTCCTGACCCATCCGACGTAATCATGATAGGAGACCGTGAATATGATATAATCGGCGCGCACAAAAACGGTGTCGCCGCTATAGGTGTTCTCTATGGCTTCGGTTCAGAAGAAGAGTTAAGGAACGCTGGAGCAGACAAAATCGCCGCAGTGCCGGAAGAAATCCCTGGAATAATCCTGAACTGACGAAAAAAGTATACTGAACTGACGAAAAATCGTATAATGGTTCTTGACAAGCTACGCTAATATTATTATAATAAATAAGCTTGATTAAATATTGCATCGGGGTGTGGCGAAGCTTGGTATCGCGCTTGGTTCGGGACCAAGAGGCCGCGGGTTCGAATCCCGCCACTCCGACCACGCAAAAAGCCTTGAAATCGGCCAGTTTCGGCGGTTTCGAGGCTTTTTTGTTAGCATCGTGTCAGCACTGTTTTGCGCCCATTTGATCCTCTTTGAACACCAAAATGCTAATGAAAATGCTAACATTTTAGCCTCAATTTTACCGTTAGCATTCTTTCATTACGCCGGAATTTCTTTTGAAAGTTCCGCTGCGATATCAGCTATAAGACGTTTTGCCTGTAGCCCTTTTCCAACTGCGTACGCCGCGCCCGTTTCCAACGTCAGCAAACGCATAAAAACTATGCATAAGAAGAGAGTTTTCCGATTTTGTATGTCCGCCCATTGTAAAGCTGTCCAGCAGGACGGCTTTTTTAATTATGTCGTCTATATACGGTAAATAAGGCCGCGCGGAGGTGTTTTTTTCTGCATTATGCGCCATTGTTTCATTGAAAACCTGTCGCGATACTCTGATTTCCCAGCCAGTATCATTATTATGGTGCGGTTCCCTTGTGCTACCGGCCTTGTCCGCAATTTCTATGGGGGTAGTATCGTTTGCCCGCCAATCGCCAAACCACGCACGGAAAAACGGGGACTTTATGCCTAACTGCTGCCAATATCTTTTAGCAACAGGCGCTGCGTTTTGCAACTCGGCACTTGTCAGCGAATTAATGCTTTTTTGCGTGATGCCTTGTAAGGCCTGTATCGTATTCCGATTGAGCCCTTTATTATCGCCGTCAGTGTTAGGCAGTGTTGCTATACTGAACTTCTCCCCGCCGTCCGTATTCGCGCCAAGCTTATTTAAATCAAAGACGGTAAATACAGCGTCAGTAGCATGGTACAGTTTTACGAGTTTATCATCATCGTTACGCGCTTCACTGTCTGAAAGTGCCGCCTTCGCCGCCTCATCAACCATCTTCTGCGCGGTCTCCACGTCTCCGCGCTCGACGGCTGCGAGGTAATCTGCGTCCTGCTGCGGCGTTACGCGGGAAAAATCGGTATTGACTTCTTCGGCTTTCTGTGATATATTATCACCCACAAAGCGAATGCCATCTTCCACCGAGGCCAAGTAGCCGTAGGTCTGAAGAAAAGCATTCGCTTTTTCTTCATCGGTTACTCGGGAATAGTGTTCCCCGCCGCTATCTCCGTTGCTTTTTGAATTATTTGTTCTTCCGTCGCGTCTTCGTTCTGTGAAAGGAATTCGCACATCATCATCATTTGCGCTTCTGTCTTGAGCCAAAGTCGTAACAATACTATGTTCCCGGCTCTCATTCCTGATAGCTTCAAATAGCTTATTAATACTTGCTCGATTGGTTTTAGCTTCATTGATACCCTCCATTGTCATTATTGTTTGAGCGTAATCCGTTTTTGCTTCGCTTCCACCACTCGCATAAAGAATAGTGGCTTCCGTTCCGTCACCAACGCCATAAAGCGCAAACACAGAATTTTCGGCGGTTTGAACAAACGCCCACTTAGTATATTCGTCTATATACTTATCTTCTTGAGGCAGCTCACGTTCTATTGTTTCTTCAAGGAGACTTCGTTCTTCCTGAGTTAAATCTGGGTACCAATATTTTCCCCTACTGTATTTTTCCCCGCCGTCGTCGGTATCGGCGCGGGTAATTGCTTCGTCCATGCGGTTTAATTCCTCGCGGACGGTTTCACCGTAAAGCGGCGCTCTCTGAGTCTCCGCTTTTCTTCCGGCGAGAATGTCTATATCCGCCGCTGCGTCGCAGAGTATTTCCTCTAAGATATAATCCGCGCTGACGGTTATGTTGCCGTCCTCGTCGGTAAAATAGGTCTCGGCGTAGACGTTCATAAGTTCGTCTATGCCATCGTTATAATCTCTGCGGATTTTCTCTACAAGCTGCTGCACAGCCCAGCTCCGCACCTCGTTTGCGCTTTTTTTGAACGCCTTTGAGCCCGTCTGAGCGTAGCGGTCAAGAAAATCATGAAAATACTCGTGCGCCGCTATCTGCTCTGCTGTCGCGTCGCCGTCGGCAATGTTTATATACATCACGTTGCCACGGTGAGCGCCGCGAGCATAGCCGCCGCCTTCAAGCCCGATATTGCCATATATGAACACGACGTTCATGCCGCGCTTCTTGTAATTCTGCGCTATCTTATCAAGGCTTTCGTCCTGCGACCATACGGAGCGGGGGATAACCTTGAAGCTTTTTTCGCTTGATGCGCCTCGAAGGTGTATTTCCTGCCCGCTTACTTTGCCAGCTCGTTGAACTTCTGCATTAGCTGCGATTTTAGCTGCTCTTTGCGCTTCAAAGCTTCCGGGTCTCCTGCCTTTAGCTTCTCCTGCCCGCGCTTCCACGCCTCCACCTTGCTCGACGGGAGCCAGATTGTTTTCCCGTTCGGTGTCTGTACCGCTATTCGCTCCTGCGTTAATATTTTCTGTCTAGCTGCGGTATGATGATACAAAGTCTCAGCAGTGCCGGACATTGCTTCGACAACGCGCGGATGGAGAGCTTTTTTCGCCACGCTCAAGAAGGAAAAAATCTATCAGATTGCAGCATACAAGCTGCCGAGGGAACAGGTCAAGACGATAATTTTTCGCTATGTTTTTATCTATTACAACCGTGTTAGGATCTACACGCGCAACCCGCTGGGGCTACCGCCTGTACGGTATCGGGACTGGGCGCTGGCGCAGCAGGCAGCCTGAAAGGCCGCCGCATTTTTCCGAAGTGGAGCGTAGCGGAACATAGGAAAAACGCGCTGCACTACCGAGCTTTTCAGAGTTTGGGCGTTTCCCGACTGCACATTTCTTGACATTACCATTACTTGACATTTCCGTGGATTATTAGTGGCTTTCCCGAAATTGTACACATCCGTCCCAATGGCAATTGCATTTATCTGATCAGGAGTGCAATGCTCTAAGTCGTACTGCGTCACCACATGCCCCGTCGGGTCCCAATGGCGCAGGGGCTCGTTTACGGAGTAGCTGTAGCGGGTATAGCGAAAGTGCAGAAAATAGCCTTACGTCAAATATCGCTTTCTATATAAGTTTCAGCAATACTTTGAATAATATGGTCTGAATAGTCTCCGCCGATAGAATACGAGATGTTCATAACATTTTTTGTCATTTCAATCAACGCAGCTTCATTCACCATAATCTGTCTTTTTTCGAGTTCTTTTTTTATTATGGCTTTACACCGCTCATAATCCTTTTCGTTTGAAAAAAGCATACTCTCTCCTTGTGTCAATGTAGATATTTTATGTCATAAAGCGAAATATTAAAATATGTAACAGCTTGTGTAGCTCTTCCGGCCTCATATTGAGGAAAATCTCTAGTCAAAGGTTCTAACCAACTTGCCGCCCCCCCATTTCCCGTGCGGTATATGAACATCGTCAATTATCTGAAATGTATTAAATGAACCTCTTACTGATGCATCATGAGGAACCTGTAATTTACCAGGCTTTGGTTTGTCAAATTTATCAAACGAAAAATACGTTCCTTTGGTATTTGCTGGTATTTGCATTTCTTCCTTAATTGTTTGCAAATAATTTGCGTCTTTCGCCATATACCTATAACCAGTAGCGGGAATTACATCTCCATCCGGAGTCACATAAAAGTCAGTCTTTTTCTCGCCATTCCCCGGATTATCGACCTTGATATGCGTCGGAACATCCAAAGCATCAAGTTCCGCCTGTTTCTGCGCCGCCTTAACCCGACCTTCCTGTACGCTTGTGTGGACAACGGCGTTTATATTTTCTGCGAGATTTTTGCGTTCAGAGATTACTCCTTATGGGTCGAACTCACTTCTCCCTCAAGCTTGAGAAACCTGTCAAAATCGCTTTCAAACTGCCTGTCCTGCACGATGCGGTATTTCTCATATTCGCTCTCTGCGTGGAGCTTTGCCGCCTCAGCACTGATTTTGCCCTGGCCAGTGAGAAGCTCATTCCCGTTAAACTCCAAAAAACCATCCAAGCGCCGCGCCCAATCCTCCATACTCATGGGTATCTTTCGCTCCGCCTGAAGCTCCGCGTAATCCAGGTACAGGGAGACGATTCGTTCCAGATAGGACATCTCAGTTTCGGAGAGATAGTTTTTCGCAATGCTCACGTCCGCCTTGACAATCTTGCCCTCCGGAGCCGCCTCCCAGGTAGTCAGCCCCATATGTTCCTTATCTGCGTCGGCACGCTCCATGATCAGCTCTGCCGCAGTATGTCGGTGGACGGCGTAATGCAGCTTGTTCTGCACCGTCTGGAAGAAAAGCTGTGTCGTTCTGGAATTTTTGTCATAATCAAACGCCGTGGCGTAGAGGTCGGTCACCTTTTGATAGAACTTCCGCTCGGACATCCTGATTTCACGGATATTCTGCAGCTGACGCTCAAAGTATTCGTCAGTGAACATGTGCCCCTTGATAAGACGCTCTTTGTCCATGACCCAGCCCTGAATGGTATAGTCTTTGACGATCTGCCCCGCCCACTTGCGGAACTGTACAGCGCGGGGATTACCGACCTTGAAGCCAACAGCGATAATTGCTTGCAGATTGTAGTGCTTGGTCAGGTACTGTTTCCCATCAGCAGCAGTTATTAAGTATTCCTTAATAACTGCTTCTTCTCTCAACTCGCCATCCTCAAACACCTTTTTTAAATGCTGATTTATAGCAGGCACGCTGACCCCGTATAGCTCCGCCATCATCCGCTGGGTGAGCCAGATATTCTCGCCTTCATACCGCATCTCAAAGCTTTCCGGCGCGTCGCCAGTGGCGGCCACATAGGTGAGATATTCCGCCGCGGCAGAGTGAATGGTTATTTCTGTGTTTTTCTTTTTGGACATCGTAGATCACCTTCTACTATTGTTTTGGGAAAGCTTCTATTGGGAAGCGTCATAAAGAGCGCCAGCATTTTAGACAACCGCAGGGGCATGCCTCCACGTCGCCGTGGCCGTTGTAGATGTAGTAATAATACGCCCCGTCGCCCGTGCGTGTGAAAATCAGCTGCCCGTTGCCGTACTGGTTGTAGTCCGTGCTCGTCTCGCCGCCCGCGACAGTCTTTTCAAAGACGACCTTGTCGTTTTCGTAGAAATAGTTCGTCTGTGTCGTCTGGTTTCCTTCAACAACGGTTTTCGCGCAGCGCAGCCCGTCGCCGTTATACCTGTAGCTCGCGATAAACCCGTCGCCGCTCAGGGTGGTGAGCTGGTTGCGGCTGTTATACTGGTAGAAGGAAACGCCACAGCCCTCTTCGCCTATGAGCAGCAGATCGAAGCTCGGTGTGCCCGGCTCGGTATATGACAAATCTCATCGAACTGTTAAATACTTAATTTCCACAATATATCTTGTATATCAACGGCAAATGTTGTAGTTTATATTGTTTTCTTATCTTGAATATATATTCTTGCAACCATTTTGCTACCTTCATATAAATCATATGCCTTATTAATTTGTATTTTTTCTATTGGCGCATCATCTGAAAAAAAAGAGAATTCTATTATATCTGTTTTGTTAATATTTGGACACACAAAATCAATGCTCCAGCTTTTTTGTTCTTCTTCATCTAATCTGATTATCGGACAGTATCGAGTTCCTTCAGGCGGTATAGATCTTCTTCCGCCTTTTTCTAATGGTATCCATTCTATTCTGGAAATAAAATATTTTTTCATCACTTCACCCGCTTTATAGAACATATTGAGTTTCCTAGTACATCTAATGACGCACAATATGCTGGTCCAATATTGTCAAGGAAATCTCGATAATACATATTACTTAAACTGTTTGTATCTACTTCCACCTCTAAAATTGCATAGTTACCATCTGGATAAAAAGTATTTCCCCATCTTATTGCATTATCCTTTGTTGTAGCAAACCATTTATCTTCCATCGCATAATCATATTCTACAAATTTTTGATTTTGTATTACAGAATCACACTCAGCTTGAGACATAGACCGATATAGTTTTGTCGTTCCTGTCTCGCCATTCCCCGGATTATCGACCTTGATATTCGTCTGCGTTTGTCCGCCTGCGGGCTTTGTTCCTCCGGCGTTCTCCTCTAATTCCGCTGCGACCTTGGCTTCTCACAATCCGCCTGCCATCACAGCCACAATCGGATCATTAGCAGCCTTCCCGGCATTGTACACATCCGTCCCATGTGTAGGCCTCTATTCGCTTCGTTAAGTAAGCTTAACGATTTCAGGTTCACATATTGCTATAATGTCAATATTATAGTTTTGAGTTATTATGACGTAATGTTTAAGGTTATACGCTTCCAAAAATCCATCTGCAACAGACTCTATCTTTTCTCTGAATTCTCCTCCTGTAACTTCATATATAACATTTTGAAAATTATCTTTTTTGAATCTTTCTACATCATCGCCATCATATATTTTTTTCTGAACAATCCCTTCGTCTAACATCCTTACAGCTAATACATCTCCAAATTTAAGTAAATAATTATGATTCCTGCTTATTAATTCTATGTTTAATCCACTTTCTTCACCATTAACCAGTTTGATTGAATAATAATCTTTTGCAATGACACCTTTTGATATTTCTTTCCAGATTTCCATATAGCGCTCCTTAATATCAATTTTTACAGCTTTAGTATTTGATATTCTGATTTCAAGCGTTGCTCCATCTGTTGTCCTTCCCTGTCTTGCCACGATTATTGACCCGTCGCTGAGCATGCCAACTTTTCCCGGCTCATAGCGGTGACTTTGCCGTAGCTTACAAGCGTCGGGCAGCCGACGGCGC
>JAEEGL012370992.1_pt1 | contig 14228 bp, 11 predicted proteins | sample 9134231 | NCBI WGS metagenome assembly JAEEGL01 (sample SAMN16246548, study PRJNA631951) | gut metagenome | biome: gut microbiome; feature: rumen; material: fiber-attached | host: Bos | place: Iran: Karaj | collected 2018-10 | reverse complement strand
TTTCTTCCTCAGATAGTGTAAAATTGATTTGAGCCATTGTTCATTACCTCCTGTCTTTTGGTTGTGCAAGTTCATTATACAGGATCGAGCAGTGGCTCGCTTCTTTAAATTTACACCATTATACGGACATAACCCGCAAAAGGGTTGAGCGTAGGCCGAAATCCTTTCTTTTGATCCTTTCGGCCTCCGCGAAAAGACTGAGCGTAGGCCGAAATCTTTCCTTTCCATCTTTTCGGCCTCCGCAAAAGGCCTTGCATCTTTGTGGCTGACTCAGCTTAAATTTCTTGCAAAAAAGTTGTTGCATTTTATTTCAGGCGGTGGTATAATGCGCTTCGCCGGTTGGGAAACCGGCAGAAAAGTGTTGCGGAATTGTGTAATGGCAGCACGAATGACTCTGACTCATTTTGTCTGGGTTCGAATCCTAGTTCCGCAGTAACTGATACAGAATGGCCCCGGGTTTTGCCCGGGGTCATTTTGTTTTGCGATTCAGCTTAGAATCTCTATTCGGAATCTGTTTCGGGGTCTGTCCCCGCGTTCAATTGCGGTGGTTGCCGCAGCTGTTTCGGGGACTGTCCCCATGTTCAAAGCAACCGCGGCAGCCGGTTCAGGTAGCCGCGGCAGCGGTTGCCATAAGGCCTTATTTTTTCTTCTTCTTTTTGGCGGAGGCGATTATTGAGGCCGCGACACCGGCGACAACTGCTACACCGGCAGCGATGCCTACGATGAGCCAGGTCTTGTTGCCCGAGCCGGACTTGTCGGTATTGTCCTTATTGTCCCCGGAAGGCGCCTTTGTAGGGTCGGAGACCGGCGCGTCGGTAGCGGGAGCTTGCTCGGTAGGCGCGGGTGTGGGCGCCTGAGTGGGAACTTCGGTGGGCGCTTTGGTGGGCGTCGGCGCCGGAGTGGGAACGTCAATGACGCCGGTCTCCAGCCACTTGTTGCCGAACTCATTGGCCGCCTGCTCATTTGCAAAGAACGCTATATAGTAGACTTCCATCTCGCCGCCGGCTTTGGGCGGGTTCTGCGGGTCAAGGCGCGAGTCGATCATGAAGCCGGTCCAGAATTTATTCTTGCCCAGATTGACGTTGACGTACTGCTTCTCGGTGGTCTCGTTCCACTTGAACACGATATCGCGGGACTCCGCCAGGCCGGGGTTTTCGTCGGTCTGGAAGAAGAATTGACCGTTGGTGCCCATCGTGGGCGCGTCGAAGCGCACGCCGATCTGCAGGTAGCGGTAGATGGCGCAGTCAACGTTGTAATCCTCCTCCAGCATTGCCAGCGTACCGAACGGGAACAGGATCCACGGATCGTCGGCGCCGCTCAGCACCAGCACGTAGCAGCCTTTTTCGCTGTCAAAATACGTGTCGTCGATGCTGTTCTTGCTGCCCGCAAAAAACTCGCCGTCCAGCAGTTGGTCGTTATTGAACAGGAATACGGGGCCGATCGGGTCAGCACCGGCCTCGTCCGGATTTTCAGTGGGTTCCGGGGTCACGGGCACGTCGGCAGCGCTGGGGGCGTAGTTGAACCAGACGTCGTACTGCGCGTTGGCGGACATGGCGACAATGCTGCCGTCTCCCAGTTTGACCAGGAACGCGATCTTATGCATGCCGGTCATTGCCGACACGTCGACCTGAATGTGATATCTGAGCGCGTAATCGCAGCCCATCGCCTGACCGGCGGCAACGACCCCGTCTTCGGTGGTAAAGATAAAGTCTTCGCTTATCACGGGCTCGCCGTCGTCGATCGTGTAGCCGTATGCCACGATCTCCACCGTGGACGCCACCCAGCCGCGGACGGCAACCACGCTGCACGGACCCGTGACGAGGCGGTCGATCGAATCGCAGTAGTCGATGGCTCTGCCGTCTTCGTGCGGGAGCTCGCCGTCTTTCGCGATGCTGTCCCAGCAGCAGTGGAGCTGCTCGGCGCCTTCGACGTATTCGTCGTATTCAATGATCTCGGTATCCGCGTGCGCGGGCAGCATGACCAGCGTCAGCAGCAGCGTCAATACCAGCAATACCGGCAACGTCTTTTTCATCGTTCTCAACCTCCGTACTTCTATGTCGGGCACAACTGCGTTTTCTCCCGCTTCGCCTGCCCCGGAAACTTCTGAATATTATTATAGCACCTGCCGCGCCTCTTTTGCAATTTTTAAAAACGGGTCTGTCCCCGTGTCAATTATTTTTAAAACGGGTCTGTCCCCGTGTCAATTGCCGCGGAGCTCTATGACCGCGATCTCCGGGCTGTTGCACAGGCGGAAACCGGACTTGACGCCGAGACCGGCGGTGATGAAACTGTAACGGTTCTGGGCCTTGTGGAGACCGTAGGACAGGCTCTCCTGGGGGAACAGGCCGTAGCCTTTTAGATAGATGGTCTTGAGGAGGGGCAGCCGGTATTGACCGCCGAGCGTATGCCCGGAAATTGACATGTCGAAGTCGAGTTCGCGGAAGCTGTAGCGGTTGACCGATTCGAGCCGTTTGTCAACGTCGTAATCGATCGGCGCGTGGGTCACGCAGATGCTGAAATCTTTGTCCGAATCGAAATTGTACGAGTCGAACAGCTTCTCGTAATAGGTGATGCCGGTGAGGAAGATCCGCGCTTCGCCGCGCTCGATGACGGTGATCGGGTATACGCACTGCGCCCCCAGCGCCTCCAGTTTCTGGGCAACGGGACTGTCCCCCTGTTCAATGCAGCGGTTCCAGCCGTCGGGGGCGTTGTCCGGCGTTTCAACGTCGTTTTCACCGAGCACATAATATACGGGCTTGCCGAGCTCCGCCAGGGCCTCGAGGAGATTTGCGACCGGTTCGAAGGTGTCGAGGTTGCCGCCGGGGGCAATAAAGTCACCCGTGAGCAGCACGATGTCAAAATCAATTGCCTTCACTGTGTCGATCAGGCGCCGGTTGCCCTCGCCGAAGCTTTTCCCGTTGAAATCGGACAACTGCAGTATTCTGAACCCGTCGAACTCCCCGGGCACGCGTTCGTCGCGGACAACGACCTCCGTGATCCGCAGCCGCTCGTTGCTGCGCGCCACGAGATACACCAGCAGCCCCGCGGCCAGCAGCACGGTCAATACGGCTATCAGCACGCCCCAATGCCGCTTTTTCGGCTTCATGACGAACTCTCCGGCCTGCTCCGCTTTCCGCGCTTTCCGGTCTTGCTTTGTGTTTTTCTTTTCCTGCTCTCCGAACTTGAGCCCGCTTTCCCTGCGCCTGGCCACGCCGCGTTTCACCTCCCGGGGAACCTCTCCCGCGCTCAACATTATACCACATTTTTTGACACGGGGACAGACCACTTTTTAAAACGGGGACAGACCCGTTTTGAGACCCGTTTTGACACGGGGACAGACCACTTTTCAAAAAAACGGGGTAGAATCAGGGTGCCGTTTGCAACCGGGACGCTTAAAGTATATAATAAGCGGGCTCCGGTCCGCCGGACCCGGAACAATCGCGATCAGGTAAAAGGGCTGTGGAACGAAATTGACCGACACGACTGAGATCAACAAAAATAATACCGTCAAGACCCCGTGGGCCGCGTATACCGGCGGGATACCATTGACGCTGACCTATTTCGAAGGCACCATGTACGAGATGGTCGCGGACATCGCCGCGAAGTACCCGGAGTATGTTGCCTTCGACTTTATGGGCCGGAGCACGACATACCGCGAAATGATGCGCGGGATCGGACAATGCGCACGGGCGCTGCAGAAGACCGGCGTCACCGAGAACGACCGGGTCACGATCGCGATGCCCAACTGCCCCCAGGCAATATATATGCTGTACGCGGTCAATCTCATCGGCGCCGTTGCCAACATGATCCACCCCCTCTCCGCCGAAAAAGAGATCGAGTTTTATCTGAACGCCGCACACAGCACCGTTGCCGTCACCCTAGACCAGTTCTACGGCAAGTTCGCCGCAATTAAACAGGGGACAGACCTGCGTACAATGATCATCGCCTCGATACGGGACGAGCTCGCGTTGCCCGCAAAGATCGGGTACGATCTGACCGCCGGGCGGAAAGTCAAAAAATTGCCTCCGGACGCGCCGGTGATCCGCTGGAAAGAGTTCATGAAAACGGGCAAAACCGACGCCAAAGCTGACGCTGCCGACGCCGCCCGCGACGCCGAAACGCCTTTCCCGAAGCGCGGCGACCACGACCCCGCCGTCATTTTATACTCCGGCGGCACCACGGGGACAACGAAAGGCATTGTCCTAACCAACCGCAACTTCAACGCCCTCAGCCAGCAGGTCTGCGCCGCCAACCCGATGTTTCAGCCCGGCGACCGCATGCTCGCCGCGATGCCCCTGTTCCACGGCTTCGGCCTGGGCGTGTGCATCCACACCATGCTGACCCAGGGCGGCCGCTGCGTGCTTGTCCCCCGCTTTACCCCCAAAAGCTACGGCAAACTCATCACAAAATATAAGTGCAACTTCATTGCCGGCGTGCCCACGCTGTACGAGGCGCTGCTGCGGTTGCCCAAGATGGACAACGCGGACATGAGCGCTCTCAAAGGCGTCTTCTCCGGCGGCGACTCGCTGTCCGTGGAGCTCAAAAAGAAGCTGGACAACTACCTGGCCGCCCACAAAGCCACTGTCCAGGTGCGTGAAGGCTACGGCACCACCGAGACCGTCACCGCCTGCTGCCTCACGCCGCCGCACATGGCCAAGGAAGGCAGCATCGGTCTGCCCTTCCCCGACACGTTTATTAAAATCGTTAAACCGGGGACAGACGAGGAAGTACCGTACGGCGACGAGGGCGAGATCCTGCTGGCGGGGCCCACCGTGATGAAGGAGTACATGGACAATCCCGAAGAGACCGCCCAGACGCTCCGCCGCCACGCCGACGGGCTCACGTGGGTGTATACGGGCGATCTGGGGACAATGGACGACCAGGGCTTCATCTACTTCCGCGGCCGCGCCAAGCGCATGATCGTGACGTCCGGCTACAACGTGTACCCGGGCCAGCTGGAGAACATTCTGGACGCGCATCCGATGGTGCAGATGAGCTGCGTGATCGGCGTGCCCGACCCGTACAAGATGCAGAAGGTCAAGGCCTTCGTCAAGCTCAGCGCGGGCAACGAACCCACCGAGGAGACCAAGCGTCAATTACTCGATTACTGCCGCAGGAACATTGCCCGCTACGCCATGCCTTACGACATCGAATTCCGCGACGATATGCCCAAAACGCTTGTGGGCAAAGTCGCCTACCGCGTTCTGGAGGAAGAGGAAAAAGCCCATGCGACCGCGCAGCAAGAAACACTTTGAAGAGCGCTACGCGCGCGTCAGTTCCCTCCTCGTCCCCAATCCCGCGCAGTTTCGGGGCCAATGGAGCTCCGCATTTTTAAAGGTGGGGACAGACCCCGTGTTTAAATCGGGGTCTGTCCCCCTGTCAGTTCCGGGGTCTGTCCCCGTGTCAAAAAGGGAGCTGCACCTGGAGATCGGATGCGGCAAAGGGGCGTTTGTGTCCGGCATGGCCAAGCAGCGCCCGGACGTGGATTTTCTGGCGCTGGAAGTTGTGCCCACCGTGATCATGATGGCGATGGAAAAAGTGTTTGACGACCCGGTGCTCGCCCAGCAGCAGAATGTGCGCTTCATCGAAGGCGACGCGCGGGAGCTCACCAAGTGCTTCGCGGACAACGAAATTGACACCATCTACCTCAACTTCTCCGACCCCTGGCCCCGCAAAAAACAGTTCAAAAACCGCCTCACCCACGAGGCGCTGCTGGCCGAGTACCGGCGCATATTGCGGCCCGGCGGCGTCATCCGCCAGAAGACCGACAATCAGGGACTGTTCGAATTCTCCGTTGACGGCTACCGCGCCGCCGGATTCGAAGTGACGGTGCTGGACGAAGCCCCCGCGGACAATATAATGACCGAATACGAACGCCGCTTCACCGAGGCGTCGCTCCCGATCTACCGGGCGGTGGCGGTCAACAAAAAAGGCGCCTACTGACGCCCCTCGCACATCTTATTTATCCGTAAGTTTTTATGATCTCCTCGGCGATCTGCCGCTTTGAAACACAGCGATCCATCGCCTGCTTTTCTATATACCGGTGCGCGTCCGGCTCCGTCATCTTCAGTTCGCTGATCAGCAGCCACTTTGCCCGGTTAACCAGCCGGATCTCGTTCATTTTCGCCTCGATCGACTGCGTTTTCCGTTCCGTCCGGCGCACCCGTTCGCGCGCGCTCACCAGCCAGCCCGCCGCCAGCTGAAATCCCTGCCGCGACACCGGTTTCTGCATCAGAAACACGCCGTGCTCCGCCAGGCGGTCAAACGCGTCGTCATACTGCTCCGGCCGCGCCAGAAACAGGACAACTGAATTGTACCCGCTCACGGTGTCGATCGCAAAACGGATGCCCGATTCATCCGGCAGCGGCGAATTGACGATCACCAGATCGAAATCGCGCTCCGACAGCGCCCGCCGCGCCGAGACCACGTTGGAAACGATATTGAGGGGCGAATACACCGGAACAGGAAAGAACTCCGGCAGCGCCTGATTGAATTTATCAGACGCCGATACCACGAGCACGCTGTACACTTGCTCTCTCAGGCTCAATCCCGTCCCCCCTTTCGCCGAATTTCCGAGTCAAATACGACGCGCGCGGTCAATCCCCGCAATAGATATTTATGATATCCTCCGGCACGCTGGCGCGGATGAACGTGTCGTCCCGCGCCGCCGCCCGGGCCGCCTCCAGGCTGTCCGGCAGCGTGGTCAACGCTGCCAGCGCTGCCGCGTCCGTCTTATACAGATTCAGACCCACCGGCGCCGGCAGCTCCAGGCCGTTCCGGATGCCGTACAGCGCCGCCCGGATCATGAGCGCGAAGGCAATGTACGGATTCGCGGTAGGATCCGGAGAACGCAGTTCGGCGCGGCGGTATTCGCCCGCGGCCGCAGGCACGCGCACCAGCTGGGAGCGGTTCTCGCGAGACCAGGAAACGTAGCGCGGCGCCTTCATGTGGCCGAGGCGCGCGTAGGAATTGTTCGTGGGGTTAAAGAAAAGTGTTGACGGCACCGCTTTGGCAAGCACTCCCGCGATCATGCGGTGGAGGTTGTCCGCGGAAGAATCCGGTTTCACGGAGCAGTTGATGTGGAAGCCGTTGCCCGGTTCGCCGCCGATGGGTTTCGGCGAAAAGTCCGCGTACAGCCCGTTCCGGCGGGCAACAGTCTTGACCACCGTCTGGAACGTCATCACGTTGTCCGCGGCGGCGAGTGCTTCGGCGTACCGGAAATCGATCTCGTTCTGGCCCGGGCCTTCCTCGTGATGCGAGCTTTCCGGGTAAATGCCCATCTGCTCCAGCGTCAGACAGATCTCGCGCCGCACGTTCTCGCCGCGGTCTTCGGGGGCAATATCCATATACCCCGCCCGGTCGTACGGGATCCGTGTGGGCTCGTTTTTGTCATCCAGCTCGAACAGATAAAACTCCTGCTCCGCGCCGAAATAAAAAGTATAGCCCGCGTCTTTCGCGTCCGCCACGGCCTGCTTCAGCAGGCTGCGCGTGTCGCACTCGAACGGCCGCCCGTCGGGGTACGTGATGCTGCAGAACATGCGCACGACTTTGCCGTGTTCGGGCCGCCAGGGAAGCCAGGTGAGCGTTTCCGGATCGGGATGCAGGAACAGGTCGGAATGCGCTTCGTCGCCGAATCCGTCGATGGCGGAGGCGTCAAACGCGATGCCGTATTCGAACGCCCGGGGCAATTCCTCCGGCATGATCGATATGTTCTTCTGCTTGCCGAATACGTCGCAGAACGCGAGCCGGATGAACTTCACGTCCTCCTCTTCCACATACTGAATGACTTCTTCTTTCGAGTAGTTCATGTGCGCCTCCTGCTTTCTGTCTGCCGTATTGCCTGCCGCGGCGCCGGCCGCGGTCAGTTTGCTACATACAGCTGTTTATACGGGTTGCTGCTGTCCGGGGTGACCACGGTGAACGGATGATCCATTAATTCCGCGGCGTCGGTGCCGAACAGCCGGCAGTACTCGTCAACATATTTGCGGATCTCCGCAAGGTCTTCCGGTGTTGCCGCCCGCGCGGTCACCTGGCTCGGGAACTTGATGTCGCCGCAGTCGGAGCGCAGGATCATTTTGCCGCCGTGCATGCCGGTGCAGGGAAAATTGCCCACGATCCGCCGGCCGTCCGCGTTGAGACCGAGCACTACGATCACACCGCCCGCCTGATATTCCCCGAGGAAGCTGCCCGCGCAGCCGCCGATCACCATGACGGGGATCTTGTCTTTATATGCTTTCATGTGGATGCCGGCGCGGTAGCCCGCGTTGTCCCGGACATATATGGAACCGCCGCGCATGGCGTACCCGGCGGCGTCGCCGATGTTGCCGAATACCGTGATCCGGCCGTCGTTCATGGTGTCGCCGACAGCGTCCTGCGCGTTGCCCGCGACCGTGACCGTGGAGCCGTTCAGGTAGGCGCCCAGCGCGTTGCCCGGCACGCCTTCGATCGTGACGTCAACATCCGACATCCCGGCGCAGATGAACCGCTGCCCGAGACAGTTCTTAACGGCGGCAACGCTCCCGGCCTCCCGGATCGCGTCGTTTATCCCGCGAAAATCCATTCCTCCGGCGTCGATCATTATACCACACCTCCGAACTTTTTTCTACGCGTTTCCCGCGTGTACATCGCGCTGGTAGCCTCGTGCGCCGCGGGTCCGAATTCCAGTGTTTCCAGCGGGATCCGGTCGCGGATGAGCGACGTATATATCCCTGCGCGCACGGTATCGCCGATCAGCATAAAGCCTTTCAGCAGCCCGTCTTTGACGAAAAACCGCCGCAGCGTCTGCCCGTTCCGGGTCTCCGTCATCTCTCCCGTGTAGTTGCCCGCGGTCATCATGTGCAGCCCGAAAAAGCCGATCGAGTTCATGGGGATCGCGTTGTCCAGGACCTTGTCCCCGCCGGCCATATTCGTGCCTGCGGTCTGTCCCTGTGCATAAGCGTTGGGCAGTATCGCCAGCACGCGGCGGTCGCCCAGAGAGGCGTCAAAGCCCTCGGTGCAGTCACCCGCGGCGTACACATCCGGGAGGTCCGTTTCCAGTTTTTCGTTGACGATGATGCCGCGGTTGACGCTGCCGCCTGCCGCTTTCACCAGCTCGGTATTGGCCCGCACACCCACGGCGAGCACGAGCACGTCGAATTCCACGTTTCGCCCGCTCTTCATTTCCGCACATCCGCCGTCGAACTTCACGGCGGTGTCGCCCAGCATGAACGCTATCCCGTGTGCCTCGAGGTGCTGCTGGACAACGGCGGCGCACTCGGCATCCAGGATACTGGACAATACGCGGTCCGCCAGATCACATACCGTGATGCTTTTCGCGCGGTCAATTATTCCCTCCGCGCACTTGAGCCCGATCAGCCCGGCGCCAATTATAAGCACCCGCTTGTCCCGGCCGGTCCCCAGCGCCTGCTCCAGCAAAAGAGCGTCGTCCAGCGTTATGAACGTGAACCGGTCTTTTACGGAATCCAGGCCGGCGAACGGAGGCACAAACGAACGCGAACCGGCGGCAACGCACAACTTATCGTACGCCAGCGCCGTGCCGTCATCCAGCTGCACCGTCTTTTGCGCGGGGTCGATCTCCGTTGCCTTCCGCCCGTACAGCACCTGACAGCCGTTGTCCGCGTAGAACGTGTCGCTGCGGTATTTCATGCGTTCGAGATCCGTTTTGCCCTCCAGATAATACGAGATCAGCGGGCGGCTGTACACCGGCCTTGCTTCACCGGACACGACGGTGATCGCGCCTTCGCGGTCCGCCGCGCGGATGCCCTCGATGCAGCCCACGGCCGCGGTGCCGTTGCCAATAATAACGTATCGTTTCATTCCGCGCCGCCCCTTTCCTCATATACGATCGCCTTGTTCGGGCAGCCCGTGACGCATGCCGGCGCGCCGCACGAATTCTCCAGGCACAGTTCGCATTTCTGCATAATGCCATCCTCTCCCGGCGCCAGCGCGCCGTAGGGACACACCAGCACGCAGGTGAGGCAACCCACGCATTTGGTGCGGTCGATCTTCACCACGCCGTCCCTCTTCGAGATCGCGCCAGCAATACAGCTCTTCACGCAGAGCGGATCGGTGCAGTGGCGGCAGGAGACCGCGAACGTGATCCGGTCGTCGCCTTCCACATGGATGCGCGGGAATATCTTGCGGCCTTTGAGCGCCAGCACCATGTCCTCCAGTCCGGAGTTGGCAAACGCGCAGTTGTATTCGCACAGGTGGCAGCCGAGGCACCATTCTTCGTTGACATAAACACGTTTCATAGCGTCACCTCCCCGGCATTATTCTCCAGCGTGGGAGATACCCAGTATCTTCAGTTCTTCCGAGTTCAGACCTACGCCGCGGAGCATCAGCCGGTTGCCCCTGAGCGCCTCGATGGAGTTGATGCCCATGCCGCCCATGATCTCCATGATCTCGTGGCGCCAGGCGGTCATCAGATTGACCAGCCGCCGCATGCCGATGTCCGGATTCAGGCGTTTGACCAGGTCGGGCCGCTGCGTCGCGATGCCCCAGTTGCACTTGCCTGTCTGGCAGGTGCGACACAGGTGGCAGCCCAGCGCCAGCAGCGCCGCGGTGGCAATATAGCACGCGTCCGCCCCCAGCGCCACGGCTTTGACCACGTCTGACGCGGAACGGATCGAACCGCCGGCGATCAGCGCCACGTTGCCCCTGATCCCCTCGTCCCGGAGCCGCTGGTCAACGGAGGCCAGCGCCAGTTCGATGGGTATGCCTACGTTGTCCCGGATCCGCGTGGGCGCCGCGCCGGTACCGCCCCGGAAGCCGTCGATGGCAATTATATCCGCCCCGCTCCGCGCGATGCCGCTGGCGATGGCGGCAATGTTGTGCACCGCCGCGACTTTAACTATGACGGGCTTTTTGTACTGTGTGGCCTCTTTCAGCGAGAACACCAGCTGCCGCAGGTCTTCGATGGAGTATATGTCGTGATGCGGCGCAGGTGAGATGGCGTCGGAACCTTCCGGTATCATGCGCGTGCGCGACACGTCGCCCACGATCTTGGCGCCCGGCAGGTGGCCGCCGATGCCCGGCTTGGCGCCCTGCCCCATTTTGATCTCGATCGCCGCGCCGGTGTTCAAATAATCTTCATGCACGCCGAAACGGCCGGACGCCACCTGAACGATGGTGTTGGCGCCGTATTGATAGAAGTCCTCATGCAGTCCGCCTTCACCGGTATTGTAAGGGATGCCCAGTGCGGAAGGGACCCGGGCCAGTGAAGCGTGGGCGTTGTAGCTTATGGAGCCGTAGCTCATGGCGGAGAACATCACCGGCATGGCCAGCTCGATCTGCGGGGGCAGTTCGCATTTGATGCGGCCCTGCGCGTCCCGTTCCAGAGCCGCGGGTTTTTTGCCCAGGAACACTTTGGTCTCCATCGGTTCCCGGAGCGGGTCGATGGGCGGGTTCGTGACCTGCGAAGCGTTGATCAGGATCTTGTCCCAGTATACCGGGAGCGGCTTGGGGTTGCCCATGGACGAGAGCAGCACGCCGCCGCTGTTCGCCTGCTTGTATATTTCTTTGATCGTGTCGTTCTGCCAGTTGGCGTTTTCGCGGAATGTGCAGTCGCTTTTAACGATCTTGAGCGCGCGGGTGGGACAGAGCGAGACGCAGCGCTGACAATTGACGCACTTCGCCTCGTCGCTCAGCATTATGCCGCGGGCTTCGCTGTAGCGGTGTACTTCGTTGGAGCATTGACGCTCGCACACGCGGCACGCGATGCAGCGGTCCTGGTTGCGGACAACTTCGAATTCCGGATAGATAAAATCGACTCCCATCAGAAGGTCCCCTCCTTCACTTTGATGATCACAGGTTCGCCGCCGGACGGAGCCCAGATGTGTTCGGCGTCAGGCTCCATCGCGCGGATCGCCGCTTCTTCGCTGGCAATGTACACCCGGTCGCCCTTCTCGCCCACCACCATCGAGCGTAGTTTCAGGCGGTCGTTGAGGGCCATCAGCCCGCCGTCGAAGCCTAATATGATGGAGAACGGCCCGGTGATGAGCAGGCTCGGGAAAACGGTGCGCAGGTAGCGCAGCCGGTCCCGGGTGTCGTGATCCGAAAGGGCGGCAATGGTGCTCCAGAACGGGGCGGCAATGACGTTGGCCGCTTCCTCCAGCGTGAGCCCCTGCCGCCGGATCAGGTAGTCCAGTATGTATGTGATGACTTCCGTGTCGGTCTTGAGGGTGCATTTGTAGCCGAACATTTCGATGAAGCGGCGGTTGGCGTCGTACGAGGAGATCTCGCCGTTGTGCACCACCGAGTAGTCCAGCAGCGTGAACGGATGCGCGCCGCCCCACCAGCCGGGCGTGTTGGTGGGATACCGGCCGTGGGCGGTCCAGCTGTAACCTTCGTATTCATCCAGCCGGTAGAACCGGCCCACGTCCTCCGGGAAGCCGACTGCTTTGAAGGTGCCCATGTTTTTGCCGCTGGAGAACACGTACGCGCCGTTCATGCCGGTGTTGATCTTCATAACGGTGCGGGCAACGAACTCTTTCTCGTCGAGCTGCAGATCGTCGAGGCAGGACTGGAGCGGGCGGACAAAATACCGCCAGATGATCGGTTCGTCCGTAATCTCGGGCATTTTGCGCGTGGGTATGAGTTCGCCCTTTACTACTTCAAACCGCTCCTTTAGAAACGCCTCGCAGGCTTTGCGCGTGTCGCGGCAGTCAAAAAACAGATGCATCGCGTACAGCTCTTTGTACTCCGGGTAGATCCCGTATCCCGCGAACCCGCCGCCGAGTCCGTTGGAGCGGTCCCGCATCGGTTTCATGGCATCAACGATGCCTTCGCCGGTCATACGCTCCCCGGACTTTGAAATGACTGCGGCGATCGCGCATCCGGACGGGATCCTGATTTCGCCTTCTCTAATCATGACGGTTGCCCCTTTCCCCCGGCGCCGGCGCAGATCCCGCCGCGCTCCCGGGTAAAAGCAGAAAGGCGTCCACTTCCGTACGGGCATGCCCGCGCGGAAATGAACGCCTTTGCTCATTCGGAATTATACAACCGGTCTGTCCCCCTGTCAACAGCTTTTTGAACCGGGGGACAGACCCGTGTTCAACTTTTTTGAACACAGTGACAGACCCCATGTTCAAAATCGGGGCCTATCCACGCGTTGAAAAAAGCCGTTAAAAAAGTGCAAAAAAAGTTGTTGACAACACGGCGGACGAGGTGTATATTGTCCCGCATAAGGCAATGGCGTCTTTGGACCTGACGGTCCGGAGGCGCCACTTTTTTATGCCTCGGAAAGGAGAATCCGCCATGAAAACGATTCCAGAGTACTTCGGAAGTATGGTGTTTGACGACAGAGTAATGAAGGCCAAGCTGCCGGCCAAAGTGTATGCCTCCCTGAAGCATACGATCGATGAGGGCGCCGCCCTCGATCCGGGACTGGCCAACGCCGTTGCCGCCGCGATGAAAGACTGGGCGATCTCAAAAGGAGCGACCCATTTCACCCACTGGTTCCAGCCGCTCACCGGCATAACCGCGGAGAAGCACGACAGCTTTATTGCCCCCTCGCCCGACGGCGGCGTGATCATGGAGTTCTCCGGCAAAGGACTGATCAAAGGCGAACCCGACGCCTCGTCCTTCCCTTCCGGCGGCCTGCGGGCAACGTTTGAAGCGCGAGGCTACACCGCCTGGGACCCCACCTCCTACGCATTTATCAAGGGCAACACGCTCTGCATCCCCACCGCGTTCTGCTCCTACGGCGGCCACGCGCTGGACAAAAAAACGCCGCTCCTGCGCTCCATGGAAGCGCTCAACAAGCAGGCGCTCCGGATCCTCCGGCTGTTCGGCAACACCACCGCCCGGCACGTCAGTTCCTCCGTAGGCCCCGAGCAGGAATACTTCCTGATCTCCAAAGAAATGTACGACGCCCGTCCCGACCTGCGCTTCACCGGCCGCACGCTGTTCGGCGCCAAACCGCCCAAGGGTCAGGAAATGGACGATCACTATTTCGGCGCGATCAAACCTAAAGTAGCCGCGTACATGGCCGAACTGAACGAAGAACTCTGGAAACTCGGCATCATGGCCAAGACCGAGCACAACGAAGTGGCCCCCGCGCAGCACGAGCTCGCGCCGATATTCACCACTACGAATATTGCCACCGATCACAACCAGCTGACGATGGAAATGATGCAGAAGATCGCGTCGAAACACGGGCTGGTGTGCCTGCTCCACGAAAAACCGTTCGCGGGCATCAACGGCTCCGGCAAGCACAACAACTGGTC
>JAEEGL012039231.1_pt1 | contig 14228 bp, 13 predicted proteins | sample 9134231 | NCBI WGS metagenome assembly JAEEGL01 (sample SAMN16246548, study PRJNA631951) | gut metagenome | biome: gut microbiome; feature: rumen; material: fiber-attached | host: Bos | place: Iran: Karaj | collected 2018-10 | reverse complement strand
TCATGTGATGATGCAAAATGCTGTGATAATCTGTCGCTGAATCCGTCCATTATCGTTTCTCCGTTTAATTCCATCTGTTGATACACATTGACAAAAGCACTGAAAGTATATCAAATACACTCTCTAAGCGCAACTTGTTGTGCAATATGCACTAAATTGTTGCTCTGTTTTTTACGCGTTTGGTTATTTTACCGATTAGTAACAACACGTTCATATTTTATTCACATTTGCGAAGTATCGTTATTATATACAAAGAAGACTTCAAGCAGATGAATTTTTTCATAATAGCCCGGGCGCCGCGAGGTGCCTGGGCACTCCTCATTTATGGGTTCTTTTTTATGATCTGCCTCTGCCTGTGGTCTGCTCGGATATCTCGATGATCTCGTTATTCAGCTCGAGCATCTTCGCATCCAGTTCGCTGACCATCTTCGCACACTCCACCAGCTCCAGGCTGATCCTGTCGGGAGCGTTTCCTTCGAACTTATAGTTGATCTTGTGCTCCAGGCTGGCCCAGAAATCCATGGCGACCGTACGTATCTGGATCTCAACCTTGACCTGGTCGCATCTGCTGGACAGATACACCGGCACGGTGACTATCAGATGATAGCTCTTGTATCCGCTCGGTTTAGGATTGACGATATAGTCCTTCACCGAGAGCACGGTGATATCATCCTGGGTGCTGATCATCTCCGCGATCTTATAGATATCGGAAGTAAAAGAGCATATGATCCTGACGCCGGCTATATCGTTACAGTACTCGATCATGTTATCAAGAGTGGATTCCACGCCGTGTCTGCGGAGTTTCTTGACTATGCTCTCCGGAGTCTTGATCCTGCCCTTGATATGCTCGATCGGGTTGTAACGGTGAACCTCCTGCAGCTCGTCATTGAGTATCTCAAGACGGGTCATCACCAGTTTGAGCGCCGCACTGTACCTGAGTTTCAGGGCCTCGTATGAGTCCACGTCCCAGTCTCTGTTGTTATCAATTCCCCCATCCATTATGTATCCCCCTGTTGTGTACCGTGAAGATCAGTCCTCTTCGATGATCTGTATCTCCAGATAATCGAAATCTATATCCTCCACGAAACTGTCTCTTCCGAATCTCGTCTTGGCCGTGCTCCTGAACTCGGATATATTGGTATCCAGCCATATGGGCCTGGCGAGATCAAATCTGACGCATGCTTCCCCAAGCGCGTCCATGATCTTGTGAGTACGTGTATCATCACTGTCCGACTCCACCACGGTATCGCACACCATATGGTTGTCTTTGAATTCCCTGGCCCAGAGTCGGAACATACCTTCTGTCCGTCCTACAGTTCGATGCCGTTCTTACGGCACAGTTCTCTGGCACTCTCCACGGAGTCGATGCCTGTCTTGTTCTTGATAGGTGCGAATTCATGCTCACGCACTACCTCATAAGGCAGGCACGAGCCCAGCTGATGTATCATATCCAGTACCAGCTGCTCGAACTTGAATCCGTTGGGCTTGTCGGGCTTGATCAGCTCTCCGTTCTCATCCAGGTACGGGATCTTTTTCTCAACTACGTGCATGGGCAGAGACTTGGACAGGATCTCCTCGAGCGCCGATACCTTGAACAGGTAGTTTAAGATCACGCCGAATCTGTAAGCCGGCTCACCCCTGTCATTGGTCGCATGCATGATCTCATCTGTCATCTCGTAATATTCCACGATCGACGGTCTGCCGTCCTCGAGGCACATTACGCCTATGGCTTCGTCAGGTGCGGCTTTGGCCACGACCTTCGCGCCCACCTCAACATCACGTTCGATGCAGGCGCCCACGAATGCGGGATCTGCGATACGCTGGAGCACGTTATCCACCGCAAATATATTCAGATACTCTATGCCCTGTGCATGAACTCCATCCAGCAGGCCGGCATTGACCAGGGATTTGAACCATCCGGCGTTACCGTTGGGAGAAGTTGCTATCCTGCCCTTACCCTCAAGGTAGACCTTGCCGTTCCTGTCGGTCGCAGGTGCCATATCCTGCTTGAAGAAATGTACGTATTCCTTATTATATCCGAAGTAATCCTTCTCCTCGAAGAAGCTGACCGTTGCATCATTGTTCTTTTCGCTGGTCATGATATAGAAAGGGATCCAGATATCATCCCGGCCGGCGCGTTCGTTGGCGGCGCGGATCACATCCATCGTATTCTCGATCAGACGCTGGAAGATGAATACCTCATGTGTCAGACCGATGTCATACATGCCCTTCGGATTATCGGAACCGAGCCTGGTGCCCATTCCGCCCGCAAGGAGTACCGCACCTACCCTGGTCTGTGCGATCGCATCCAGTCCTATAGCGGTGAACTGATCCCTGTGTGCTTCTATCTCAGGCAGTTCCATGCACTCGAGCGGGCTGATCACGCCCTTCTCTGCACCGTGCTCACCCTGCGCGATATAGTCTATGACCGAGAAATCGGTCTCGTCTATCTGCGCAAGGAGTGCCTGCTGCTCATCCGCAGTCAGCTCATCATAATACTTAAGGAGCTGAGTCTGCCCTATCCTGTCAAGTTTTGCGTATGCCTCGTTGTAGTTCATGGTCAATGTCCTTTCTGTAGATAAGTATCAGGCGGGAGCTGCCGGATCAGAACCGGCGTACACGCCCCTCTCCCTGTAATATACGTCTGCGGTCCGTAGGGTCCACATCAACTATATGTCCCGTACGGTCATACTGGGTCAGCAGGTCTGAATTCTTGGCCAGATGCCTGCCGCCGTAATCTGCCATGAAAGCCGCGATATCCTCCGCGGAGTTGCCGCGGAGCGTGCCTGTCTGCGCCGCCCCCGAAGTGTCTGCTGCGTTCCCTGCCGGCGCCGGGCTGACGGTATCCGCTGCGGCTGCGGATGCCTCTGCGGAAATGCTCTCAGTCTCTCCCGCTTCCGACCCTGTTCCGGCCGCAGTGCCGGTCTGAGCGTCGCCGCCGTTCCATATTCCCACGAAAAAGTCCACGATCGCACGCCAGGCATCCCTGAATATCGACCCGATCGACTGCTGTGCGGGCTTCTCCGATGCTTCGACACCATCCGTAGACAGTTCCACGGCCACTCCGGGCCCGTCAAACCGGGCATGCAGATTGGCTCTGGCTGCGGCCGCCTCTTCGCGAGCCGTCTCCTCGCGGATCTGAGCCATGGTCTTGGGCGGTTCCGTCCTCTCCTGACCGGGCTCGTATATCACGCCGCCGGCTTCCTCGGACAGGAGCCTGAATCCGCTGTCGTCCCTGCTCGCGTCCGCGTCCTGAACCCTGCGGGTCACGGTACCGTTATCATTGGGCGTATATGCGCCTATCCTGTCTATGCCGGCCACACATATCCTCCGTGTCTGTTACTACCTGTCCCAACCCGGCAGTTCCTCGAAATCGAAGTTCACGGCGATATCTCTCATATGACCGGTATGGGTCATCACATCATCCATGCTGCGGACACGGTCCGTACCGTCCGCGAAACACCGTACCATCCAGTCGTTGTACCTCGGATGATAATGCGTATAATCCGCATAGTTGTTCAGGTCGGTTATGATATCCTCCTCGTCTGCAAAGAAGAATATCTCTGTATTATCATACTCAAGCAGCATCTCCGATATGATCTCGTATTCATGCAATGTCGCTTCGACCTTGTTCTGATTGATGCAGTCATTCCAGAACAGGATGCTGTAAGGCGGATAGAATATCACGAATCTCGTGTCGGGATGAGCTTCTATATATGGAAGTATATTCTCTTTCATATTAACACATATTTGCTCCTCAAAGTACTCTTTTGGGAGTTCTTCGGGACGCGGATCCTGCTCCTCATACCCGTCCAGATAATTGGGCAGAACATAGTTGATGTTGTAGTATTCATCCGTCCACCAGCTGTGGTAAACGGTCGCGAGATCGGTCGGTTCGGGTGAGATCACGGGCTTGAGCACATAGTTCAGCAACACATCCTTATTCAGAAGGTAATCAATATCATTTACGGGATCATCGTCATACAGGTATTCCGGAAGCGGAAACTTGATCTGATCGACATCGGATGAGTAATTGATCACATCCACCCCGAGAAAGATCGTGTCCACGTCCGGATGTGCATCGAATATTATCGACATGATATTGGATATATCCCTGGGGTATGCTCCGGAATACGGCAGTTTGACCGCATCGAGCCCGAGTTCGTCCTTAAATGTGCGCGTATCGAAATTGACCGTCATAGATGAGCCCAGCACAGCCGCATCATAATCCATATATTCGGCCATACCGGGGTTCTGGGACAGCTGGTTATCTACCTCGTACGGGAAGCCGGGCAGCGGGGCATGATAATGGAAAAACGGGTCAACAACGATGACTGACACCGCACATATCACCGCCAGGATAACGCCGGTTGCGAGCAGGATAATTATGTATTTTTTAAATTCAGATTTAACATTCATGTCCATATTTATCCGTTTTATCTGTCATTTGGATCCGTCTGCTCTCAGAAATTGAAATACAGGAAAGTACTCACTTCCGACAGCGACAGCACACACCAGAGTCCGAGTACCCCCAGTGCGGCCGCCCATATGGCGCGCGGCTTAAGGCGCTTTGCACACTCCCCTGCATTCGGCGCGGCGAACACGGTTATAAGTGCCGCGATCGTGACAGTGATCATGACCAGGTTATGTGCCAGAGCGAAGTTCACTCCCGGCAGCCCGGAGAACTTCACTATATACCACAGCTCATCTATATCCGCGAACCTGTCGGCCAGCGTATAGTTAACGGTCTTCCATGAGCCGGTGAACATCCGGCGGATAAGCTCCGTCCCCTGAGATATGCTCTCCGCGCGGAAGTATATCCAGGCAAAAGATACATACAGGAATGTGACCGCCGTACCAGTGATACGGCGTATCATACCGGAAGCCCGGCCTGCCGCGGGCCTGCCGCCTCCGGCATCCCCGCTTTGTTTTGCGCCCATATGTCTCTGCACGGTCCTGACCAGAGCATATGCCACCCCGTGCAGCGCTCCCCACAGGATGTAGTTCCATCCCGCACCGTGCCAGAGGCCGCTCAGCAGGTATACTATAAGAATATTCACTATGGTACGGGCCTCACCGCGTCTGCTGCCTCCCAGCGGTATATACACATAACGGGTAAAGAACCGCGTCAGCGTCTGATGCCATCTGTGCCAGAAATCGGTGATATCCACAGCTTTATACGGAGAATCGAAGTTCGAGGGGATCTTAAACCCGAGCATTCCCGCCAGCCCCTGCGCCATATCACAGTATCCGCTGAAATCAAAATACAGCTGCAGCGCATACCACAGCATGACAAGGAAACTGTCCAGACCGCCCAGAGCCGGTATCATATCATAACCGGCATCCACGGCCCGTCCCAGGGAATCGGCTATGAGTACCTTTTTGGCCAGGCCCAGGATAAACAGGCTCAAGCCCCGGGCTATGCCTTCCGCGTCGGGCTTACGGCCGCTCACGGTCTCAAACTGAGGCATCATCTCCGACTGTGTGACTATGGGGCCGGCCACGAGCTGAGGGAAAAAACTCACGAAGAGGGCATGATCGACCAGCGTACTCTCAGCTGCCTCGCCCCTGTATGTATCTGCCAGATACCCTATCTGCTGGAATGTGAAGAAACTGATGCCGAGCGGGAGCAGGATCTCCCTGCAGGGGATATTGGTCTTAAAAATAAAATTAAGATTTGATATCGCGAAGTCCAGATATTTGAAATAGCCGAGCAGGGCGAGGTTTAGAATAACGCCGGTGATTAAAAGAGTTCTTTTTTGGCGGTTTTCGTCAAAACGGCGCATCATTTTCACTAAAACATGATTTACGGCAATAGAAGCTATCATGATCAGCAGATACGAAGGGCTGAAAAAGCCGTAAAACCACAGGGAAAACCCTATGAGCCAGATCTTCGCCGCAGTCCCGTATCCACGTCCTGCCAGCACATAAAATCCCGTTATGCACATAGGGAAAAACAGAAATATGAAGATATAAGAATTAAACAACATACGCTATTCTACATAAAGGGTTCCACGGAGCACTTCTCTTATCTGTTCCGATGCCACCTCATCCTTATATAAAATATATCCGTTATTATTCGTGATCCTGACCAGTCCGTGTGACTCCGGATCGGAATCCATATCCCTCGATTCGGGTACAACGAAATACGTCACGACACCTATACCTCTCTCCAGCGATCTCGTCAGTTCAAGCACCTCATCCCAGTTCAAGGTCTCAGCCAGCTCATAGGCTTCATAGTACTGATCATAGTATCCCCAGACAGGTTCCACCGCCTCGCGTCCGTACAGCAGGCAGATGCTCGAATCGTACTGTCTGACATAGAACAGCATCTCCAGCGGCACACACGCATATACCTCTACTCCGTCTATGTCCTGAGTCATCTCATCGCACAGATCGCAGACATACTGCGGTATATGATAGGTATTCTCGGCTCTCACACTCTCTACGGCCGTATAAGTGAACCTGCCGCACAGAGCGATCGCCGCAGCCACTATCAGGGCTCCTATGCGCCTGTGTGCCGATATCGCGCGGCATCCGGCATAAACTACGGTCACTGCGACCGGTATCATCCACAGATTGCGGTAATAAGTCCCCACGGCATCTATTCCCAGCACGTATATGCGGTAATATACGGGGCTTAAATATATCAGGAGCAGTGTGAGCGGCAGATAACATACCAGAAACCTGTTGCGCTTATCCTTCTCCGTGATGAACAGATATATGAGCGCAACGGCATAGAGCACGAGCAGAAAGCCCGAACCCCTGTATTGCCATATGACTCTGAATACATCTTTGATATTGTCTACCATAAAGCAGCCCTATCTCCACCCGAAATAGGTGTAATACAGATACAGGATCATATATATAAGCCCCGGTATGCATGTCAGGCATGCATATATGAGAGGCCTGATCTTCCTCTTCATGACCGAGAGCACCAGCCCACCGGCACCGGTCATCACACACACCAGCACGACAGCCAGCGAGCTGAACACACCTGCGGATGCATTGATCACGATCATCGGAAGCCATGTCTTAAGCCCCCGTTCATCTCCCGATATGATATCCTGCGATACATATGCGTATGTCAGCAGCACCATCGGGAGCAGGATATTCGCGGCCACAGCCTTGCCCTGCCATGTCCTGGCCAGCAGAAAAGCTTCCGGAGTGTACATCGATACCCTGCCGAAGAGAATGAAAAGTTCTGTGAAGATCACGAAGTAGCCCGTAAGCTCCTTCTTATCTCCAAGCAGGGCAAACCCCAGCTGCCCGTATATCATCAGGCACAGGGGTATGAACACCAGCGGAAGCACCGTATGGCACAGGATAGTCGTATGAATGTGAGTGACAGTACCCACATATGATATCCACATCGTAAATACCGCCAGCGCGTGCCTCATATCTATAGCAGCCGCACGTCCGGTATATGGATTGGAAGAATACATGGCGCCTTTCTGCTGTGCTATCAGCGACTGGACCACATAGTAAGCATCGTCTCCGTCGAAGATGACCCTGACGGAAACCAGTACCAGTATCGCGATCAGGATCACGCCTGCAACAGCCCATACCACGAGCTGCTCCCTGTCGTGCAGGATGCGTCCGATATCGTCCCGCATGCGCTCTGCGGACTCCTTAAGCTGCCCGCTCTTATGCGCACGGAATACACCCGCGGCCGCGATCACGAGCATGACCGGAGTATATATCCACAGCACATAACGGAAATTGCCGTAGTCGGTGAACAGCAGTACCGGTACCGTCACAAGTTCGAAGCTGACCATCATCACCAGGTAACCGTAGCACAGTGCGGTCATGGGGGACACGGACTTAAATCCTCCCGTCACGGTATATCCCATGCACAGCGGGATCACCGTCAATATTATCAAGCACATCAAAATCTGATAAACGATCATATCACTCTCCGTTCATACCGGGAGCTCCGCGCGGGATCATCGGAATGATCACCAGCAACATAAACGGATACATATATCTGACCAGGATCGCCGGTCCCATCAGGATCGTGAGATACACGGCCAGCGGATAGACAAGCAGCGTAAGTGATGTCCTGTCACGCCGTACACGGCTCACATATGCGTAGGCCACCAGGATCCATACATAGGTAGCCGGTGCAAACAAATAGTTGATAAGCGGAATACCCTCAAAAGCATTATCGCTCACTATGCTCTCATACAGATCCCGCACCCACGGCAGATAACCCGGGGATTCCACTTCAAATCCGGCCGGCATGATACGCGTATCGGTGGACAGATATCCGAAACCGGTCTCTCGTCCCTCTCCGTAGATACGGTTGATCGAATCATCGCATATATGCCAGGCCCCCTTGGTCGTGCAGAGCCATGCATCCATATAATCTCCGAGGAATGTCACGCCGACGGAGACCCAGGTCTTCACGAATCCTGCCGGATCCTTCATGGAGAACTGCTTCTTGACCGGATCGGCGAGATGCTCATTATATCTGGCACGGATCGCTTCCCGGTCGCCGTTTAACAGGGACTCAAGCCGGCCGGCCACTTCGGGCGGGATCTCATCTCCGTGACGGGCATACACACGGGCCAGCTGCTGCATCGGTATGGACAGCGCTTCCCTCGGGCTGCCCGATTCGGCATTCAGCGCGGCTTTAAGGCCTGCACCTGCCAGAATTCCCGCCATACAGCCTGCAAGGACCGTCAGGATGACCTGCTTCTTCAGTTTCGCCGGAACTTTCTGTACAGCCACCACGATCACCATCAGGATCAGCGCATACAATGCATTGTTCCTGAAAAGTATCATAAATACGGCCGTGACGCACATCTTCGCATTGAGTTTGAGAGCACCGTGTCCGTCTTCGGGATATTCTCCTTTCAGACAGCGGCGGAGAAGCAGCACAAATATGAGCACGAGCCCCGAGAACACCACATCCTTGGTCGTGGATATCGCAAGTATCGGATTGACCGGGAACACGGCACAGAACACACCGTATATGACCAGAAGCCATCTCGGAGCTCCCGATCTGTGTGCTTCGGCGATGGCCCAGCCCATTACCCCGGCCATGAATATCATCTGCAGTGCCGTATAGAACGCCATACCGGCCCTGATACCGCCCACATTCCACATCAGGTCCATGCACCAGCCCATGATCAGAGTATGCAGGAGGGGATGATGAGTGGTATACATACGGGATATATGCTGCCCCAGCTGGGTCTCCGCATCATATGCAAAGACTGCCGGATAATACGCCAGCCAGACAGGGATCCATGCGAGCAGGATGAGCGCTGCGGATATGAACCACAGCTTCAGGCTGACGGTATACTTATGTTCCGGTGCATCAGGTTCCGCTCCTCTGCGCCACGCCCATATGCACACCAGCACACCGGCCAGCAGGCTGCCCGGCAGGAGTGCGATGAGCAGGCTCTGTATCAGCAGGCCGGCAACGGTATCCCACCTGTCCAGACAGTATCCCCATATAAAGTTTAAAAACAAGCAAAATCCGAACCCCTCCGATAGCAGAAGGGTTCGGATAAAATCATCTCTGTCTTCGTTAATCCAGTTCTTCAGACTGCTCAGTAGCCTTTTCTTCATGATATTCTTCTTCTGTATTGACGCTCCACACATTATCCTTGGAGGTCACACCGGAGAGGATATTCCTGACTGCCTCAAACGAGGTGCACATACTGTGGTCGATATTGTTGTATCTGTGCTGTCCGTTACGTCCCACACAGTAGAGGTTATCTATGCCCTTCAGATAATCCACGAGCTCATCTATGCGGTCATAGGTATCGAAGTAAGCGGGATAAGCCTTCTTCACACGCTCCACGTGCGTATCTATCACGTCATCGGGAGAATCGATCAGGCCGATCTCCACCATCTCCTTAACAGCGAACTCGGAGAACTTGTCATCCTCCATCGTCCAGAACTCGTCGCCTTCATTCACGAAGTACTCCAGGCCGACCCAGACGGTATTCTCGATGTCCCTGATCATATAAGGAGACCAGTTGTTGTAAATCTGGAATCTGCCGAGCTTGACCTTACGCTCCTGCACATATACCCAGCAGTCGGGAACTATGTCGGATATGGTCTTTATGTCGGTCTTGTTGACCAGATTGAGCTTCGGAACCAGCACACCGAGGGTCATGTAATCCCTGTAAGGAAGACCTGCGGCTATCTCAGCCTGTGCGGCGGGAACGTCGTTCATGCCTCCCACGAGATCCTTCAGCGGCATCGAGGATATGATGATATCGCCCTCAAGCTCATGCTCTGCACCGTCTGCCACGTATGTCAGTCCGGTCATATGGTTATCCGCATTCTTATGAACTCTGGTAACCTGTGAGTTCATCAGGATATTGCCGCCGAGCTTGCGTACTTCCTCTGCTGTCACATCCCACAGCTGGCCGGGACCGAGCTTGGGATATTTGAATTCCTCTATGAGCGAGGTGTTGACCTTGCGGTTCTTCACCTTGAACAGTCTGCCGAGATAATCCTTGATGATGCCGAATATCGAGAGTCCCTTGGTCCTCTGCTTGCCCCAGGAGGCATCTATCTCACTGGGGTGTCTGCCCCACAGGTTCTCGGTATAGTACTCAAAGAACATCGCGTACAGTTTCTTACCGAAGTTATTGATATAGAGATTCTCGAGATTATCCTCCGGTCTCTTATGGAATACCGAAGCCATATACGAGAATCCGACCTTCATCGTGGTAATGAATCCGAAGTTTTTGAACGTCTCGGGTTTAAGCGATATGGGGTAATCATAGAACTTGGAATCAAACAGGATCCTGGATACCCTGTGTCTGGTGAGCATGACACGGTCCTCTTTCTCGGGATCCGGGCCTCCCTCCCTGAGAGGCATCTCGCGTCCGAGCTTTATATCATCCCATGTAGGCGATCCCTGGACCGGCAGCATATTATCCCACCATGCATTGACCTCGGGGATCTTGGAAAAGAATCTGTGCCCACCCATGTCCATACGGTTGCCCTTGTACTCTACCGTCTTGGATATGCCGCCGAAGCAGGAGGACTCTTCGAGGATAGTCACCTCATAGCCTTTATCTGCCTTCAGCAGTTCGTATGCGGCGGTCAGACCGGCAGGTCCGGCACCTATGATCAATACCTTACTCATCTGTGGATAAACCCTCCGTTTACAGAGTAGATTATTTCTGACTGAGTGACTGCTTCGCTCCGTGCAGTACCGTGGAATGATTCAGTTCATCCTGAACGGCCACCATACGAAGTCCGGCATCTATGAAGTCACAGTGCTTGCAGAAAGGATAGTTCTGCCGTCCTGTCCTCAGATCCTCGCGGAGCTTGCGGTACTTCTCGGAATTCCAGCCGGCTTTTACACCGACTTCACGGATATCGGCCAGATCCGTCACCTCGAAGTTGTCACAGCAGCAGATACCCATTTTGCCGTTAGGCATGATCCACATATCGGTATAGGGCATCAGGCATGTCTCCGTGATGATCTTCTCGGTAGCCTGCTTGTTCGGAGCGGATCCCGCGCGGTTGGTGAGGACTTCCTGCAGATATCTCATCTGGATCAGGATCTCGACATCATCGAACTCCTCAGGATGAGCCTTCACATAGTCATATATCTCCCGGATATTGTCGTGCAGCTTCATGTCCATGCAATAGTTGTTGATGATGAGCTGATCGACATACTTCTTAACTTCCTTAACAGTCTCAAGTTTCAGTATCAGGCCGTTGGTCGACATGAAGATAAATGCGTCCGGAAGTTTCTCTCTCGCGTACTTGTGGAACTCCACTATACGGGGATCGAGCAGTGGCTCATTGTTACCGTACAGTGTCAGATGTCCCTTATACCCCCACTCGGCCAGCTGGTCGATTATGGAGTAATACAGATCATCGTCGATCTTCATGAGCGGTCTCTTCTCGGCATATATATTGGCCGTACAGAATGCACACGTGGAGTTGCACCTGTTGATAGTCTCGATGTTGACTACCAGAGGCTTCGGAGGTTCCTCCGAACTCAGGAAGTAATCGATGTACTGATCCTGTAATTTGCGTCTGCGTGAAAACTGAAGTTTCAGATATGCGTTGGATGACAGCTGCGGGAAGTATTTACGCATGTTCCATCCCAGTCTGCCCATGAAATTATGTATCTTGATAGACATATTTACCTCTCCGGTTGAGTTTTTATAAAATCACCACTAATCAGTATACCTCAAAACGGCGATAAAGTACACTCGTCACCGATCAGCGGGCCTGATCCTCCTGCGGATGAACCCCGCGGCCGTGCGGCATGAGAATACCCATACGAAACTGAGCGCATACATCGTCAGGGTGGCCGCGATAAATGATGACGGTATGTCAAACCGGCTCCACAGTCCGAATATCATCAGCGGCATCGTGTGCCATATGAAAATGCCGAGCGAACATCCCCCGACCGCCGATATGACACGGCCCGCGTGCTCCGAACCGATACGGATGCGCGTAAACATAAGCGTAAGCATGACGGCCTCGAGTACCACGGTCACCGACGAATAGTTCCAGATGCTCTCCGTGATCCGGCTGACTGCAGCCGTAAGGCATGACGCAAGTATATACGTTGCGAGATAGAACAGTGGATGGAATCTGTCCCAGTAATCCCTGTGCGCGCGCAGAGCATATCCGAGGCAGTACATGAAGATGAAGAGTCCGATGTTGAACCCGCTGCCGTCACCCTGCCATGTCACGGTAGACAGGCCGTTTAAGTCAACACCCGCCAGGTCCCGTGCGGTACTCACTGCCGTGGGAACCACACTGAAAAGGATGCACAGTATGCATACGGGTTTCGACAGATCTCCTGCAGCCAGAACATGATCGATATAGGGCGAAAGCAAAAGCAGTGTCACGAACAGACACACGAACCAGTTATTCGGGATCATGTATCCGATGAGTACCCTGGGACTGAAGTCGTGAGTGATCCACGCCACATACAGCACATATCCGACCGTCCTGTAGAAAGAGCAGACCGCCAGAAGCCACAGTGTCTTGCGCCACGGAACGGAAGATATTGCCCCTGCATCCGCCGGACTGCCTGCGTGCTCCTTTTTGAAAGCGGCAAAATATCCGCTCGATATCACAAAAGCATCCACCGCGCATATCGCAAGAGACTGCCCCAGCCGGATGATGACCTCCGGGATGATCCCGCCGGACATCGCATTAAGAGCCCCTCCCATATCGCGGTTATTGAAATGTAATACTATCACCAGGAAGATGAGCAGAACGCGCTCGAGATCCATGTTATACAAGCGGCTCATGCCGCGTGAAGTCTCACTCATAGTCCACCTGCATCAGACAGAGCCCCCTGGGCGGCGCGGTAGGTCCGGCCTGGGATCTGTCACATGCCTCCAGCAATGCCGGCATGGAATCGGCATCACGCACTCCCATCCCCACTTCGAGGAGGGTTCCGGTCATGATCCTGACCATATGCTGCAGAAACCCGGTTCCGTGATATGTCAGATTGATATAGCCGCCTCTTTCCTGGATATCTATCGAATCTACGATCCGCACCGTGGATTTCTTCATATGTTTGTTGCCGCAGAAAGACGCATAGTCATGCCTGCCTGTCAGATACGCGGCCGCCCTGCGCATGGCTTCCAGATCCGGGTGTGAATCCAGCGCCAGCACGAACCGTCTGTTGAACACGGGCTTGCCGGGCCCCGCATAGCAGGTATAGCAGTATGTCTTACCCGTGGCATTATATCTGGCATGAAATCTGTCGGAAGCGATGCGTGTCTCGAGCACGCATATATCCTCGGGCAGGTGTTCGTTCATATACGCAGTGATCTCTTCAGGAGTAAGCTCGGTATCAAGTCTCGCATTGCATACCATTCCCTTGGCATGGACACCGGCATCCGTTCTGCCGGCCCCCAGCACCTCCACTTCGGCACCGGTCATCTCGTGCAGATGATATTCCATCTTGCCCTGAATCGTGTTATCTATTCCCGGCTGGTGCTCCCAGCCCTTGTACCGGGTGCCGTCATAGCACAGGATGAACTTGTAGTTATGCTTCTCGGCCATGGCTTCTACTGTCTCTTAAATGCCTGCCATCTGAACCTGAATTCCATATGTCCGGACACATCGAGCAGATACTCGGGATGGACTCTGGATCCCCAGGAATCGTCGCCTCCTACACCCATCTGGCCCAGGCTCACGCGGACCACCGTATGATATATGGGCGGCAGCTCGTGAGGATGTGCGGCGTTCTCCAGTTCATGAGGCGTATACGGCAG
>JAEEGL011940457.1_pt1 | contig 14228 bp, 10 predicted proteins | sample 9134231 | NCBI WGS metagenome assembly JAEEGL01 (sample SAMN16246548, study PRJNA631951) | gut metagenome | biome: gut microbiome; feature: rumen; material: fiber-attached | host: Bos | place: Iran: Karaj | collected 2018-10 | reverse complement strand
GGCTGCTGCTCTGTCGCCCACATTACTACGCTTCCAACTGAAGAAGCTGCTGTTCCGATTGCAGGTGCAACGAGACTTGCAAGGCCAACGCCCACAAGAATAGTTACAATCGGTGTTACAAGGATATCAACCTTTGTCTCCTTTGATACTGCTTTACCACACTCTGCTGCTACTATTGCGATAAGAAGAACGGCAAGCGGGCCACCTGCTCCGGCTCCACCTGATAAGGTTGTGCTTCCAAGAGCATTAGCTGCATATCCTACTGTTACGAGTGAGAAAAGAACCAGCGGTGGTGCCTGTAGTGCGTAGCCAATTGCTACTGCCATGGCTGCTCCGCTCATTGATGAAGCATACTTTCCGATTTCTGATAGCCAGGCGATTCCTGCCTGTGTGCCGATTGTGTTGAGAATCGTTCCGATAAGGAGCGACGCAAACAATCCCTGCGCCATTGCGGACAGTGCTTCAATACCGTATCTCTTTCCAGAGATTACGATATTCTTTCTCTTTAAAAACTCTTTCATTACTCCTCCTTGCCTCCTTATATCAGCCCATTATTTAGCTGTATACGTGAAGGACTTTAAAATATTATTTTTTATGCTTCAACGACAGTTGAAACAAAAGCTTCAAGCTCCGGTTCATCTGTCTTGTGAAGTGCACTCTTAATAGTAAGAACGGGTTCTACGATATTCACATTTTTAAGACACTGAAGCTTCTCTGTCATCAGTTTACCTGACGCAGGAGCCCATGTTCCGTTCTGTGCAAGCGCAAATGTTCTGTTCTGAACTGTGAGAGCCACACAATCAGAAAGGAAATTCTCCATAGGAATATAGATTCCGTTATTATATGTGGGACAAAACAGAACAATCTTGCCACAGCGCCAAACCTCTGATATCAGGTATGATGCATGTGTCTGTGAAACATCATAAACGCATACCTTCTTGCCGCTCTTTTCCCTGATGAGGGCTGCTGCCTTCTGAGCTGCGCTCTCTGTATGTCCGTAAAGACTTCCATAGATCACAAGGATATCATCATCCTCAGGTGTGTAGGTGCTCCACTTCTGGTATTTATCGATAAACCATCCGATGTTCTCTCTCCAGACAGGTCCGTGAAGAGGGCAAAGCACCTTTATATCAAGACCTGCTGCCTTTTTAAGAACAGCCTGCACCTGCATGCCATATTTTCCTACAATATTAGCATAATATCTTCTTGCTTCATCAAGAAAAGTTTTCTCAAAATCATATTCGTCTGCAAATATTCCGGCATCGATTGCGCCAAAGGTTCCAAATGCATCCGCACTGAACAGTGTACCTGTGGTCTCATCAAATGTAAACATAGCCTCAGGCCAGTGAACCATGGGTGCCATCACAAATGTAAGTGTGTGTTTACCAAGCTCGAGCTTATCACCTTCACATACAGTAACCTTATTCTGATCATTAAGCTCCGGGAAAAACTGTGAAAGGAAGGTAAATGTCTTTGCATTACCTACAAGTGTCACATCCGGATAAAGAGCTACAACGGTAGCAATCTGTGAACAATGATCGGGTTCCATGTGATTTATTACCAGGTAATCCAACTTCTTATCACCAAGAACACCCTTCAGGTTCTCAAGAAACTGGTCGGATATGGAAATATCTGCTGTGTCAAAAAGAGCTGTTTTCTCATCCTCGATAACATAGCTGTTATAAGAAACGCCATGCTCCAACGGGAAAATGTTCTCAAATCTTGACAGCCTTCTGTCGCTTCCACCAATCCAGTAAGTTTCATCAGTAATCTTTTTGAAGTTGATCATTATATCTTCCTCCTTAAACACTACATTTTTTAAAAACGGACGCCAATACATTAATTGGCGCCCGTATAAATTCAATCGATTTCTATCTCTTCATCCTCAGGACTCTTCTCCTCCGTGGATTCGTGATATTCCTTCTCGGTGTTTACACTCCATATGTTGCTTCTGTCGCGTGTACCGCTAAGAATATTTTTAACAGTCTCAAATGATGTGCACATTGAGTGATCAATGTTGTTGTATCTGTGCTGACCATTTCTTCCTACGCAGAAGAGATTGTCAATAGTATTGAGATAATCAACCAGTGTATCTATCTCATCATAGGTATCGAAGTATGCAGGGTATGCCTTCTTAACACGCTCTACGTGATAATCCAGCACGTCGCTCTCCTCGTCGATGAGATTGATTGTTACCATCTCCTTGATTGCCATCTTGGCAAACTCGTCATCGGTCATACTCCACATGGAATCGCCTTCATTACAGAAGTACTCAAGACCCATCCATACAGTATTGTCGATATCCTTTACAAGGTAAGGAGACCAGTTGTTGTAAATCTGGAAACGTCCCATGGATACTGTACGGTCATGTACATATACCCAGTTATCGGGAACGATATTACCAATAGTCTTAACATCAGTCTTATTCTCAAGGTTAAGGTGAGGAATAAGAACACCCAGAGTCATATAATCTCTGTAAGGAAGACCTGCTGCAATTCTTGCGGGATCTGCAGGAACATCGTTCATACCTGCCACAAGATCCTTGATAGGCATTGAACTGATGATATAGTCACCTTCTACTGTAACATTCTCTCCGTTCTTCTCATAGGTAACGCCTGTGAGGTGATCTCCGTCCTTGTTTATCTTAACAACCTTGGCACCTGTGATGATGGTACCGCCCTTTTTCCTTATCTCCTCTGCGGTTACATCCCAGAGCTGTCCGGGACCAAGCTTAGGATAGCTGAACTCCTCGATAAGGGATGTCTCAACCTTTCCACCTGTCTTACCGCTCTTTTTCTTAAAAGCGTTGGCAAGTACCGCCATAATGGATACACCCTTAACTCGCTGAGCTCCCCAGCTGGGATCGATCTCTGAAGGATGTCTGCCCCAAAGGTTAGCTGTGTAGTGCTCGAAGAACATTGAGTAAAGCTTCTTACCGAAACGATTTACGTAGAAGTCCTCAAGTGAATTCTCCTTGCGCTTAAAGAGCATTGCCTTTATATATGAAAAGCCGGCAACAATAGTTGTTCCCAGTCCCATATTTGTAAAGGTCTCAACCTTAAGTGTTATCGGATAATCAAAGAATTTACCGTTGAAGAAAATACGTGAAATACGGTTTCTTCTAAGCATTACCCTGTCAACCATCTCCGGATCAGGACCTTCATTAGCCAGAGATGATGAGCGCTTCAGCACTATGTCATCATAGGACGGCTTTCCCTGTCTGGGTAACATCTTGTCCCACCATTCGTTTACCTCGGGAACCTTGGAGAAGAATCTGTGTCCACCCATATCCATACGGTTTCCGTTGTATTCGACAGTTCTGGAAATACCACCGAATTTCTCAGTCTCTTCAAGCACAACGACTTCGATATCTTCAGATTTATCCAATAATTCGTATGCTGCCGTAAGTCCTGCCGGACCTGCGCCAATGATTACTGCTTTTTTCATTTTTACATTCTGCTCCACTATCTTAATTTATTACGATCACAATAGTGTAATTTTAACATCTCTACCTATTTATGTCGACTGATTATTTCTCTTAAGTGACATAATTGTTGACTCCACAACCTTCATATCTATCGGTTTCGGCACATGAGCGTTCATTCCGGAGTCAATCGCTCTCTGCACATCGTCGGCATAAGCATTTGCAGTCATAGCTATAATCGGTATCTCCGCGGCATCCGTCTTATCAAGATTCCTTATGGCAGCGGCTGCCTGATAACCATTTTTTATAGGCATATGAATATCCATGAGGATCATGTCATAGTATCCGGGCTCCGCCTTTTCAAACATATCCACAGCTTCCTGTCCGTTGGAAGCCCTCTCAACCACAGCCCCCTCCATATCCATCAGCTCTGTGAGTATATCTGCATTAATATCATTATCCTCAGCTGCAAGAAACCTCATTCCCTCAAGGAGCCTGTCGCGCTTCTCGTCAGTCAACGTACTGGTTCTGCTTAGTATATCCTCCATGAGCTGCTGGAAGGTAGACAGGAAAAACGGTGTCTGCAAAAAGTCGTAAATTCCCACAGCTCTGGCCTCTGTCGCTACTTCCTCCCAGTCATCCGTAAGCAGGATCAGAATAGGCTTGGGCACAAGGGCCTTGTCATTAAGAAAGCCTGCCAGCTCAAAGCAGCTGATGCTTCGTATCTGCATTCCCAGTACTATAACTTCAAACCCTCTGCTATCTTCCTCTCCGGCCTCGATCAGTCTGATCGCCCTGTAACCACTGGTGCAGAAGAATACCTCCATATTTGTATCTCTAAGAGCAGTCTGGATTTTTTCACACTCATCCATGTTGTCATCAATTATAAGCATTCTGTGGATACCGTGGTTAGTCCAGAAATCACCTGAATCCTGCTTAACTCCCTGAAGCCTTAAGGTAATATAGAAGGTTGATCCCTCTCCCTCCTTGGATTCCACTGATATCGTTCCACCCATCATCTGCACAAGACTCTTGGTAATGGCCATTCCAAGACCGGTTCCCTGAATTCCGTTGGTCTCTTCCCTGACCTCTCTTGAGAAGGCATCGAAGAGCTTTTGCTGGAATTCTTCGCTCATACCGATTCCGTTATCCTTTACAGCGAAATGAACATCCCAGTAATCGCTGTTTCCTTTTCTCTCCTCACTGATGGAGAACTCTACCTTACCTCCATTGGGCGTATATTTTATTGCATTTCCCAGAATATTTACCAGGACTTCATTAATTCTCTTTTTATCTCCGATAAACATATCCTGCTGCATTCCGCCGGAATTAACCTGATAGTCTATCTGCTTTGCCTTTGCCTGAAAAGCGATTATGGAATTTACTTCCTCAAGAAGAAGTCCTAACGCAAATTCCTCGTGATTTATATCCGCCTTTCCGCTCTCTATCTTACTCATATCGAGAACATCATTAAGGAGCGATAACAGATTCTGACATGCAAGTCCAATCTTATGTGTATAGTCTCTTACCTTCTGAGGATTATCGGAATTCTTTGCAATCAAAAGGTTGAAATTAGTAATGGCATTCATAGGAGTCCTGAAATCATGTGACATATTAGCCAGGAAAGTGGTCTTTGCCTCATTGGCAGCCTTTGCGACCTCTATCATTTCTTCCATCTGCTGGTTTCTCTTTACTTCCTCAGTAATATCAGCCCATACCAGAAGAAATCTGTCACTACCACTTATATCCGTATGGCTGATGCTGCCCCTGAAATATTTTGTTTCCCCTGTTGAAGGATTATTGACCCTCAGAACCTCAGCTTCCATCCTTGAACCCACAGAAAGCTTCTGTACTGATTCTTCTGACGGAGGTACTTCCGCATCTATACGAACACCGAGCTGAATAAGATTCCTGACATCCGCAAGAAGCTTTTCTCTGGGCACACCAAGAATTTCCTCAGCGTTATCGGTCAAAAATTCGACCTTGAAATCCTTAGCTGAGAAAAAAGCAGCAACCAGGTTATTCTGTTTTACCACATAATCAAAAAACCATTCCTTACAGCGGTCCTGATTATCTAAATCACTCTCATTTTTATTTCTCATAGCTATTCGTGCTCCCTGCCTTTAAGCGCCCTGACTGTACTCTCAAAGAGATTAATGTCAATTGGCTTGGGCAAATGTGCATCCATTCCGGATTCACTGGTTTTCTCTATATCATCCCTGAATGCATTTGCACTCATGGCAATAATCGGTATGGTCTTAGCATCCTCCCTGCCTTCATTTGCAAGGCTCCTTATAGCATGGGCCGCTTCATATCCGTCCATCACAGGCATCTGAATATCCATGAGGATCATGTCATAATAGCCTTTATCTTTTTCCTTAAAAGCGGCTACTGCCTTCTCTCCATCCTCCGTAAGATCCACAAGCTCCGCTCCCTTAAGCTTCAATATTTCAACCAGTATTTCCGCATTGAGCTCATTATCTTCAGCTGCAAGAAAACGCATCCCTTCAAACGGACTTCCCTGATCCGCAGCTTCTACTTCTGTTTTTCCCTCCTCCAAAACTGCCTCAAGCTCTTTCATCTCTTCAAGCTCTGTCTTTTCAGCGATATCAAAGCCAAGACGCAGCTTAAATACAGTGCCGGAGCCGACCTCACTCTCCACATCTATGGTTCCTCCAAGCATATCCGTCATCCTTTTAACTACGGTAAGACCAAGCCCTGTACTCTGAGTCTTACTGGAGCGCTGTCTCTGCTCTCTCTTAAAGGGCTCAAAAATCTGATCAATGAACTCGCTTCCTATGCCTATTCCATTATCGGAGACCTCGAATCGTAGCTGAATCCTGTCACTGATCTCATCAGCATTTTCGGTGTAGACCTTCAACGCAATCTCACCGTTTTCATCTGTATATAAAACTGCATTCTGCAGAAGGTTCTTCAAAATAAGCTCTATTTTCTGAGGATCACCCACCAGGGCATCCTCCTTTACATCGCTTCTGCTGATAGTGAATTTCTGATACTTTTCATCAGCGAGAGGCGTTATTTCCTGCTTCACATTCTTAAGAAGATCATTTAGAGAAAATCTCTCATGGATGATTTCCTCTCCGCCCTCCTCCATCTTGCTAAGATCAAGGACACAGTTGATCATGTTTAGCATATTTCTGTGGGCGTACTCTGCCTTTTCTCCGTATTCCCTCACCTTTTTAGCATCACCAGCATTTTCCTTCATCAGTGTGATATACCCTGCCATGGCATTCATGGGTGTCCTGAAGTCATGGGACATATTTGCAAGGAATCTTGTCTTTGTATCATTGGCAGAATTAGCCACCTCAAGCATTGTCTGCATTGCAGTGTACCGCATCAGCATAATGATAATTACCAAAATTATTGAAAAAACAACGATAAGTAGCATGTTGTTCATCTTCTTTACATGGGCAATACTCGCATCCACACTCTCTGCAGGGGTAAGGCAGATCAGCATACTGTTCTGCATTTCACAGGGCATATATGTGATGTAGTACTTTATGCCCTCTATTTCCATGACTATAACTCCCGTCATTCTCTCTGCTATCTCAAATTCGAAGCCCTCACCCAGAGGATCATAGAGTACATGTCCCTTTTTCTTTATATAATCAACAATGTTTTCTTTTTCTTCGGATATTTTTACAGAAGTCACAATGAGTTTTCCGCTTCTATCCACAAGATAATTCTGCGAGCCTTTCATCTCCGCTCTGTCCAGAGTGAGCCTGTTCTTCATCTGCATGGAATTAAGCCCCAGTCCGATGGCACAATAATTAAACCCGTCATGCTCTCCGGGCTTTATACTAAGAACGAAAACATCGATTCTGTTATCATTTTTTCCCGGCAGATGAGTTACCTGCCTTTGTCCTACCTTCTGAAGCTTACTAAAAAATTCTTCGCCCCCACTTATCTGACCAGTGTCTCCATTTACACTGATATAAGCTCCATTCTCATCAATTAAGTATGCTTCCTCTACATCCCATATTCTTTTTTCAGTGGAAATATAATTATTGAAATCACCTATTCCTGAAGATTCTTCGTGCTCAAGATGATACGACCAGCTTCGCAGTAATTTATAATACCTTGTGAATCTGGTCGAAATGACAGCCTCCAGCTGAGAAAAATAGGTTGTCAGCTGGACTACGCGATCGCTATAGATAAATCTGTCCTGAATGGTATTAACCGCAAAAATCAGGACAACAAAAAGCAGAGCAATGGTTACAGGCATTGTCCACTTTGACGCTTTCTTCTCACCACGCATATTAACCCCTCATGAAAACAGCGCATTGTGAAATGCTATCTGAGCTCGTACATTTTGTCACCCATGAAATATTCGCCACATTTCCTAAGCTCGGAAAGCACTAAATTATAGCTTTTCAGATCGTCCATCCAGGTATCGATGCTGATACCTCTTGTAACTACCGGACAAACTGTTATCTTTATATTTTTAAATTCAGATTGAAAAGTCATCAGCGCTCTTCTTGCATGAAACGCCTGACAGCACAGAATTATGTGCTCAATCTTTTCGTCCTTTAATTCCTCTTCTATTATTTTTTTTGAGAAAATCGCATTATCAAAGGTGTTGGTCGATTCCTTCTCCTGAATGATAGCCTTCTCATCAACCCCATGCATGACCATGAGCTTCGTCAGATACTCTGCCTCTGTAGCGCATCCGAGACTATCTCCTGTACTGGCAGAGAATCTGTTGAACTCATCCTCAAGGGATTCGTATTTCATGTAATATTTTCCGGATACAAGGATCTTAGGTGCATAGCCTTCCTTCCAGAGATAAGCCCCATGCTCTGCAAGCTGCTTTATGGGGGCTCCCGGTATAAATATCAGATCCGCCTTTACAGGCTCGTCCGAGAGAAAAATAAACTTTCCTATGTCTTCAAAAGATCTACAATTAGCGGGTTTCATCGAATCATTACCTTTTTGATCTCAGCTATATAAATATAGTGATAATCTCCTTTTGCATAATAATCTGCTATCAAGCGGCCACTTACGAAGTTTTCCTCCTTCATCTGCTGCTTGAACAGAACCTTGCAGAGAATAATATTATCTGCTTCGTCTATAAACGGTATGCCATCATCAAAATTAAGATTAAGCTTGGCGTTACTGATCTTGTCCTCATCTCTTCCTGAAACCGAGCCAAGATATTTCCTAACGCTCTTGTACTTTTCATGATGAAGGAAGGACAAAGAGAATTTCTTCTGGGCATCAATGAATTCCTTGGTATATCTGCTCTCACGCACATATACAATCGCACAGGTCTTATCCCAGACATGTGTAACTCCTCCCCAGGATACAGTCATTGTATTGGCTTTTTCTTCATTACCTGCTGTGAGAAGAGCCCATGAATCACCACCAAAGTGGAAGGCACCTTCCAATATTTCGTCCAGATCAACGGGTTGGAATACATGAAGTCCCATAGTACATCCTCCTTAAAAGTCTCTAAGCTTATCTTCCTCTGTGAGTTCCGTGTTTTCAATTTTTAAAATGGTTATATCGTAGCTATAGTCACTGCTGACTTCGATAGTAAGTTTGTCTCCTACCTTGTGGCCCATGAGCTGTTTGCCAAGGGGAGATTCTATACTTATAAGTCCCTTAAGTGCATTACCTCTCATTGTGGTAACAATCTTATAAGTAGCTTCAGAACCATCATCCTCCATGCGCACTGTGACGGTCTTGTTCATTCCGACCTCGTCTTCCTCGCTGGAGTCATCTATAATTTCTGCTGTCTTTATCATTCTCTCCAGAAATCTGATTCTGCTCTCATTCTGGTTCTTTGCCTTCTTGGCAGCGTAGTATTCAAAGTTCTCACTTAAATCTCCCTGAGCCCTTGCTTCCTTTACATCCTCAAGGAGTTCCTTTCTGACAACGGCTTTGCGGTGCTCGATTTCCGCCTCCATGTCCTCAATGTCTTTCTTTGTAAGCTGATTGTGCATTGTTTTTACCTCTTTTTAAGCATATATACTAATTGTACACGAGTAATCGTCTAAATAAAAGTTAAGAAAACGTAAACAACAAAAGACCTGCAGGAAAACCTGCAGGCCTTAGTATTTCTATATTCGCTTTTATCAAGCCTTACCGTCAGAACCAAGAACGTTGATGATCTTGTCGTGAACGATTTCCTTAACATAAGCGCGGCCATCGCCAAGATACTGACGAGGATCGAAGTGCTCAGGATGCTCAGCGAAGTGCTGACGGATACCTGCTGTCATACCAAGACGAAGATCGGAGTCGATGTTGATCTTGCAGACTGCACTCTTAGCTGCTGCACGAAGCTGCTCATCCGGAATACCGATAGCATCCTTCATAGCGCCGCCGTTAGCATTGATGATTCCAACGTACTTCTGAGGAACTGCTGAAGAACCGTGAAGAACGATCGGGAATCCGGGAAGTCTCTTAACAACTTCCTCAAGGATATCAAGACGAAGCTTAGGATCCTGGCCGGGCTTAAACTTGAAAGCACCGTGGCTTGTTCCGATAGCGATAGCCAGTGAATCAACGCCTGTACGCTTCATGAAATCCTCAACCTGATCAGGATTTGTGTACTGTGCTGCATCATCAGCAACGTTTACATCATCCTCAACACCTGAAAGAGTACCAAGCTCAGCCTCTACTGTGCAGCCCTTCTCGTGAGCATATTCAGCAACCTTCTTAGAGAGCTCAATGTTCTCTTCGTAAGGAAGAGAAGAAGCATCGATCATAACAGATGTGAATCCGTTGTCGATACACTCCTTACAGATATCAAAGTTTGCACCATGATCAAGGTGAAGAGCGATCGGAATAGATGTAGACTCTGCAGCAGCCTTAACCATGTTTACAAGGTAAGGAAACTTTGCATACTTGATAGCTCCTGCTGAGCACTGAAGGATAACGGGGCTCTTAAGCTCGTCACAAGCCTCTGTGATAGCCTGAATGAACTCCATGTTGTTGATATTGAATGCACCAACAGCATATCCACCATCGTATGCTTTTTTAAACATATCAGTCGTTGTAACTAATGGCATAATTTGTACCACCTTTCGTATAATTTGTTAACAAAATAACTAGAAATATTATAGCTCAATTAATAAAAATATTACAATCTTTTTTGATATTTCAGCCACATTTCATGAATTTGACTAATAAATTACAGGCCATTTTTAAAAGCTTGAATAAATAAATGACGCTGCATCATATCCGGGCCCCCAAATTCCGCATGTAACAATGAAAACCACAGCGCAGATATAGACAAGCCATCTTAAGGGCAGGCTCTGCTTTGTCAAAACATCGCGAACCACAATGTTCTTGGCGTTGCAGATATCAACCACTATGAGAAGTATAAGTCCCATAAACAAAAGTCGTACATCGGGCTCTGACAGGCCAAGGTTAAAGAGGGTGCCATCCACAAGAACCCAGGGAGTAGGACTAAAGGATTTCTTTATTACCAGCATAGCTTTTGCAAAAGTGTCAGCTCTAAAGAATACCCATCCAAGATTTACAAGAAGGAAAGTCACAACAATCTTAAAGAGCCTGTGGGAAAAGCCTTCTCTGTCTACGTGAAGAATCTCCACCACCTTGTCTCTTACAGGCTTAAGAAGGATTCCGATTACCTGATAAAGACCGTGAAGAAGTCCCCATACAACAAAGGTCCATGCAGCGCCGTGCCACAGTCCGCTGACTGCAAATACGATCATTATGTTAATGAGCTTCCTGGTAAAGCCCTTTCTATTTCCGCCAAGAGGAATATAGATATAGTCCTTAAGCCATGTGGAAAGGGATATGTGCCATTTTCTCCAAAACTCTGCGATACTGCCTGTAAGGTAAGGGTGCTCAAAGTTGTTAATAAGCTTAATTCCCATAATCCTTGCAGTTCCTACCGCGATATTGGAATATCCCGCAAAGTCGCAGTAAATCTCGAAGGTATAGAACACCGTTGCAAGAAAAACTGTGGTGCCGCCAAAGGACTTGGGTGAAGCATAAACAGTATTAACAAGGACTGAGAGTCTGTCAGCAAGGATCATCTTCTGGAAATATCCCCACATCATGAGAAGAAGTCCATCTCTCATGGCATCATAGGAAAAGGATGCAGGCGCTTTATACTGGGGAAGCATATTTCCTGCTCTCTCAATAGGTCCCGATGTGATCTGCGGGAAGAATGATATGAAAAGAGCAAGCATAAGATAATTTTTCTCAGCTTCGATTTTTCCAATGTAAACATCAGCAAGATAACCGATTGCCTGGAAAAGATAAAAGGATATTCCAACAGGAAGTATGATATCAACCACAAGCTCCGACTCCGGAAGCTTTAAAAGGCCCTGAATGCTTTTTACCGTATCAAGCAAAAATCCGGTGTACTTAAAATATCCAAGAAGTCCCACCAGCAAAACGATGGTACATATAAGCATGGTCTTTGCTTTCTTTTCCCCTTTGTACTTCTCTATAAGTCTTCCCGACAAATAGGTAATTAGCGTAACAGCTACAAGAAGAATAAGAAGCTTATCGCTTGCCATGAAATAAAAGGCAAAGCTTGCTGCCAAAAGCCAGATATATCTTATCTTCTTTGGGAGTATGAAGTTTACTGCTATTACAGCAAACAGAAAACATAAAAACTTAAGTGAAACGAACTGCATTGTAATCCTCCGGATCGTAAAGTATTATTCCTGTGCATACTCATATTCCAGGTAGTTAAGAGTGTAGTACTGGTGCGATGATATGTCGCCATCATCAAAGAAAAGAAGCTGCATATCTACATAGGGATGAGCATCTGAATAAAGGACATTATTCTCTGTATCATCCCCTATAAACAATACTCTGTAGAGATCGCTTGCAGGCTCATACTCCATGTGCCCCTGGGAAATATCAAAATCAGCAATTTCGCCAATGCCGCAAACCTCGCTGACATTTCCATGATCATAGATCATAAAGTATGGCTGTTTTCCTTCAGCAGCCATATCCAGCTGCTCCGTCGCACCAATTCCTTTTAAAAGCTTAAGCAGGGCTGTATCCGCATATATCTTGGATCCGCCCTTGATACTTATTGCAAAGGTCTTATCCTGTGCAGTCAGATTGAGGTAAACAAGCTGAGAATAAAGGTCCTCATTTCCCTCGCTGTTATTCAAGATACCCGCCTCAAATTCCTCAGAAAACTTCTGCCAGTTCTCGTAACCGGCTTCATTTCTGTGATCCGGAAGGTCTTTGTTTTCGCTTAACCATTTGCCAAGATAATCCGTAACCTTGGTGGCACCCATGATATTCATGTGTCCCGCATCCATGAAGTCCACATCATAGTCCACAATACCGGGAATCTCCAGCATATTTATGTTTGCAACGCCGTATTCTGAAGCGATATTTGCTGCTGTGTGGGCTGCTGCCTGGTTTTCATACATTGCAAGGAAAGGAACCGTAACCACAACCACATCTATGCCTCTGCTTTGGCAGTCTTCTATGATTCTCCTAAGATAAGTTGTACCAACTGTCTCATTCTCCAGTGTACCGGCGCCAAAATCAGTATAGGCAAGTCCTGATGAGAGCACCTCGTAGTTAAGATCAGCTCCCATAAGGTGGTTTATCTCTGCCGTTCCTGTTACTCTCTTAAAGTCATCAGCTTCAAGCTCTTTCCATCTGTCGTGATAGACCATGAAATCAAAGAGGAAGGGGTACTTTTTTTCCTGATGCTCAAACATGTCATCCATGGCTGCCAGCTTAGTTCTACTAAGAGGAAATCTGTCTATATTAAGATGGAGTTCCTCGCTGTTCACATTGGCATTTGGATCATCAATGTACCTGATGTCATTTTCAAGCATATAGGCGTCAACGATCACAAGCTTTGGCGTATTGTAGGCAAGGGCCAGTCGGTACTGCCAGTAGCTTGATAAAAGCACGCTTCCGTATCCGCCAAGATTATATGCCGTAATTCCGGTATCCTCATACAGCTGTATGGGATTTATTCCGTTTATCACATGGGATGACCCCAATATGAAAACATCAATATTGTTTTTCTCTGCCTCCTGCATATACATCTCATTTTTGATATAGCTTGATTTTATCTGGACAATCAGGCTGCATCCAAAGAGGCATATACCAAGAAGGCACAGAAATATCGCTGTTTTTATAAACAGTCCAATTTTTTTCTTCATACACACAACCCTTACATGCGGAAGAAGTTGGTAGACCAGAAGGCCTCCTCATTAACCGCAGTTATTCTGTTATATTGCAGTACTACTGCTGAAAGAGGGCCATAAACCCTCACAAGCTTACCATTCTTAACATTATAGTTAAGTGGATCGCTTCTAAATCCTCTGGAAGTGCTCTCCATAACCTTAAGGAGCTTTGCTTCACTTGGGATTCCAAGGGGCTCCACATCTATCTCGCACACTGTCTCGTATTCGCTTCTGTTGATAACAACCATTGTGGCGCAGGTACGGTTGAATCTGCCAAAGGCAAGAACATTATCCCCGGCATCAAGCTTTACAAGTGAACCGGTCCTTAGCTCAGTGCTGCTCCTTCGGATATTTATCATCTTTTTATGAAAATCTATGAGCTCTACGTCCTCAAGTCCCCAAGGGTATGTCCTTCTGTTATCGGGATCCGTAAAGCCGCATACACCGGCTTCATCCCCATAATATATGGTTGGAGCTCCGGGCCATGTCATCTGGAGCATAACCGCCTGTCTCATAACTGCCTTATTTACTCCATTGTCGGCAGCCCTGCAACCCATAGTGGAACTTCTTCCCACAACTCCGTTGGTTCTTGATAAAAATCTCGAATGATCGTGATTGGAAAGCTCATTCATGGC
>JAEEGL017076613.1_pt1 | contig 14229 bp, 10 predicted proteins | sample 9134231 | NCBI WGS metagenome assembly JAEEGL01 (sample SAMN16246548, study PRJNA631951) | gut metagenome | biome: gut microbiome; feature: rumen; material: fiber-attached | host: Bos | place: Iran: Karaj | collected 2018-10 | reverse complement strand
ATCCGTCTGCTACAGGCTCATATATAGGTGTTACACCATAATCCATAACCTTCTGACATGCAGCTTCGAATTCGTCAAAAGTTGTGGGAACAGCTGTAACTCCTGCTGCTTCCATGATCTTCTTGTTGTAGATCATGTAATAGTCTGTAGTTGTATCATAGTATGTCATACCATAGTTCACACCGTTAACAGATGTCTGCTCAGCTGAGAATACACTGTAGCTATCAGCCCATGGCTCATTGGACAGATCAACAGCATTCTCCTGAACCTTGTATGTTGTCTCAATAGCAAATCCTGACTGTGTCATAAAGATATCAGGACCCTCACCTGAATTAAGACGTGTTAACAAAACATCCTGATACTGATCCGCGGGAAGGATCTGATAATCAACATGTATACCTGTCTCTTCCTCGAATTTCGCACCGAGTTCCTGCTCAGAATCTTCGATCCAATCCTGGCTGGCCATAATAGTAATAGTTCCGCCTGCTGCGGGAGCTGCAGAATCATCTGATGACGCTTCTGTCGTTGCTGCCGGTGCAGAACTGTCTGCAGAACTGGTAGCAGCTGTATCAGAACTGCCGCATCCAACTATCATTGCGGATGTCATTGCAACACAAAGCAATAATGAAATAATCTTTTTCTTCATAAAGACCCCCATTTCTTTTTTCTTTACAATTTACCAATATCCCATATTTTGTAGCTACTATCTATAATTTAGCGTGTATGCAACGCTATCTCCATGGATTTTTTTAGCCGCTTTTTGTGTATTTTTAACTGGCAATTTTTTCGATAAAGAGTTTCACTTTATCCAGTTCTTCTCTGTGTTTGTCATGTACAGCGACTCTTACAAAATCATCGCCCTCCATGCCCTTCAAAAAGACATAATCGGCTTCTATTTTGAAGAAAGGTTTTTTAAGCATGGGAAGATAAGTCATAGCCCCGAGAGGCTTCAGCTGCATAATAAAATCTTTATTGATATTTGCATCCAGAATGTAGTCATAGGCGAACCAGCCCGACTCCGCGCAGCGCTCTCTGGATTCAATGATTGCTTTTATTCTCATATATCACACACCTGCCGCAATATCCTTAACTGCCGAGATCAATGTATCAACATCTTCACTACTGTTCATGCAGGATACGCTTATCCTGACCGTTCCGGCAGAAGTCGTCTTCAATGCATCATGTATAAGAGGCGCACAATGAAGTCCGGTTCTGACAGTGATGTCATATCCGTTCTGCAATATATATGCCAGATCGGAAGGCTTGATTCCATCCATAGTAAAGCTAAGCACCGGACCTCTGTGTTCTTCCGGAACTTCTATAAGATTGACTCCTTTTATCTCTGTCAATCCATTATACAGTCGATCCATCAGTCTCATTTCATAGTCTCGTATGTTTTCCACACCCTTATCCAGAATGAAGCCCACACCTGCATTCAGTCCGGCAATTCCCGGTCCGTTTTCCGTACCGACCTCATATTCGTAATCGTTATCATAGACTATCTTTCTTGAATCTCTGCCTGTACCTCCGTACATAAAAGGCCTGCTCTCTATTCCCGGTCTGATATAATAGCCGCCAATCCCCTGGATACCCAGGAGTCCTTTATGTCCTGCGAATATGAAAGCATCTATTCCCCATTCGCCGGCCTTTATCTCCACACATCCCGCGCTCTGGGAAAAGTCGGCCGCAATCAGGACTCCGTGCTTATGACAGACATTTGCAAGCTCTTTGATATCCTGAATATATCCGCTTACGTTGGAACAGTGATTGACAAAAAAAGCATCGATTTTTCCTTCGTATTCCCCCAGCATCTTATCAAGGACGCCCGGATCAACTCTTCCTATATTATCACAAGGCACAACAATCCCTTCACTTATCTTATCTTTAAGATTCAGTGCCGGTCTCAGTACGCTGTTATGCTCGGTCTGGGATATCATGACTCTTTTGTTATCGAATTCCAGCCCGTAGAAGAGAGCATTGGCTCCCGCCGTTGCACCTGCCGTAAATATTATGTTTTGAGGCTTATCCACACCGAAAAGTTTTGCCAGCTTATTTTTGCATTCTGCAAAAACATCCTCAGTGGGCAGACTCGAACGAAACTGCCCCTGAGGAAGTCTTGTTATTGCATCAGCTACTGCGTCCAATACCTGCTTAGGCTTAGGATAAGTTGTTGCAGCCTGATTCAAATAGATCATTTTTTATCCTTCCAGAATCTTAAAATGCATTACTTCCGAAACGTTCTTAAGTGCCTGCATATAGTCGCCGAAGATAAGAACCTGATGATGTCCGAATCCCGCCAGATTGTGCATCCACTTTCTTGCATCATCCATCTTGATGTAATAGAAAGGACTGCAATATACATCAACAAATTCGGATTTTATAACTTCACCTGTCTTAACAACCATTGTGTCACCGGCAGGATTGAATCTTCCCAATGTAACTTCGTCCTGATCGTTCTGAGCAAAATCAATCTGAAGCTTGGCTCCGAATCCCTGACCTGTGAATGCCCACAACTTGTAATCAAGAGGCTTTGTTCCGTAACCGTTCATGTAAAGAGCCGGTACCGCATGGTGGATTCTTGCCAGCTCATCCTGTTCGTAATTTGGGTTACCCATGAATGCGGGCCTGTTTGCTGTATACTGCATAATCACCATAGCCATCAAAGCATTAAGATCTTCTTCACATCCGCTTGGAATACCCCCATCCTTCATGATTGAATGGCAGAGGCAGGGAGTGAATTTCCTGTTCTGAGGTACTTCCGAAGTACACAGTTCGTGGCAGGCTGTGGAAAAGGCGTTACAGTCATAATCATCCATCATCTTCTTAGCTGCCAGATAGTATTTGATATCGTTGATAAGATATTCCGATCTTATCTGTGTATCTGATGAATTCTTTAAGAACTTGTCCATAATAGGCTTAGCTTCTTCATCTGTGATCTTATCCATATAAGGCATAATCGATAAGAAAGGAAGCTTCACAACTTCGAAGCCGTATCTCTGTCTTAAGATCTCGGGGTCACGGATAAGTGACTGAAGACCGAATGTAGGCTGCTGACCCGCTGTAAGAACAAGGGCTCTTGTATTTGCTACCGCTTTTCTTACCCAGAGAGCATGAGCGATCTCATTGAGATCCTGAAGATCCATACATACATAAGCTTCGATTCCAAGCGATCTGCAATATGCCGCAAAGTCGATTCCCTCGTTACCGTTCTGTAAGATAACAACAGGCTTTTTATAACGCTCAAGCTTGGGAATTCTCCAGTTCATGCAAAGGAAGAAATCAACTTCATCCATATCTTCCTCTATCTTTGCATATGTCTCTTTATCGACAACAAATGTTTCGTAATATCTTGCATCTACGGCAGGTAAGAAATCAATCTTATCTGTTGCACCCTTAAGAAGCTCTGTTGCTTCCTTGAAAGCCTTGTCTGCTGCTGCCGTCTCCGCCTCAGTTGTCATCTCTTCTGCATGGCCGGCTCTGCAGGGACCCTCCCAGAAATGTGAGTGGATCAGACATCCTACTATAGGTCTTACTTTTAATTTAATATCCATTGCTCTTTCTTTCATTTTATTCTCTCCTTTTGCCCTTTGTGGCAATTACGCTTTGATCGTTAATTCTTTTCCTTCATAGCTGAAAGCTTTCTCTTTACCGTCTACATTCAGGATGCACTGTCTTCCGACTATTCCGCCTTCGTATTTATTGGCGGCTGCTTCAAGCGTGAATTCTTTTTTCTCCTCATTCCAGTTCATTGCTATGAGATTGTAATCACCCTTCTCATAGTCATAACCTTCGCCTGTATCTTCATAGTAAAGAAAGCTTCCATCTGCTCCGCTGTATATTTTTATTACCAGCGGTGTGTCCGCTGCCTGAGCAGCATAATCAAGTGACAGTTCTGTCGGAATTATACTTCCTGCTTTTACAAAGACAGGAATATCATTAATATCCACAGCGATATCTACCGAACTGCCGCCTGTGTATTTTTCTGCCGTTTTTAAGAGATACCAGTTGCAGCCCTTAGGCAGATAGCAAGTCCATTTGTCCACCTTTTTCTCTGTTACGGGACATACGAGCAATTCCTTGCCAAGCATGAACTGACTGTCGCATTCCTTAGCCTTTTTATCATCGCTGAATTCAAAAAACAGAGGCTCTATCATCTGTCTGTCAAGAGCATTCACCTGTCCTGCCAGCGAATAGATATAAGGCATCAGTCTGTATCTTTGTCTGATGGTATAAGCTATGGCATCGTAATACTTCTCGCCCTTAGCACCGAAATTCCATATTTCACGGGGAGCATCGGTACCGTGAGACCTGAACATGGGTAAAAAGAGTCCCATCTGAAGCCATCTCACATAGAGTTCCTTATATTCCTCATCGACTATGCCATTTTCGTAGTCTCCGCTCCAAAACCATTTCATGCTGCTGTCATTGCTGCAGTCACATCCTCTGGCTTTGTAATTCTCTCTGACTACAAAGAATCCGCCTATATCAAAAGTCCAATAAGGCATTCCCGAACAAGACATGTTCAAGGCTTCCACTATCTGCTTTTTAAGTACATCCCATCTTGCCGAGATATCTCCCGACCAGAGCATGGTTCCGTATTTTTGGATGCCGGCATAGCCTGATCTTGTAAGGTTGAGCATTCTTTTGTCAGGGGCGTCCGCACGCTGGTTCTCATACATTCCTTTTGCATGATATACAGCATAGAGATTGGCTTTTTCCTGACCTAAGAATTTCTCGTGCTCTTTGCCTACAAGTTCATATCTTTCCCAAGGCTCTCTCTGCTCCTCTCCGTTCCAATCCGGACCCGAAAAAGGTTCAGTGGAATCGCACCACCAGGATTCGAAGCCCTTATCATATAAGCCTGTCTTGGCCTGTTTCCAGTAGATCTTTCTTGCTTCTTCATCAAAAGCATCATATGTTGCCAGATCGTTAAGTAATTTTCCGGCAGCCATGAATTCCTCATAATCCGGAGTTCCCGAATTCATATTGGGCCAGACCGATACCATGGAATGCACATTGAGATCATTAAGTCTCTTTGCAAAATCATATGAATCGGGATATCTGCTCTGATCAAGGACCTTACTGCCCCAGGAATCACCTTCCCAGGTCTTCCAGTCCTGTACTATGCAGTCGATGGGCACATTCAGTTCTCTGTATCTTCTTGCAACGTCCACCAGTTCTTTTGCCGATGAATATTTCTCTTTTGACTGAACATAGCCGTATGCCCACTTGGGAAGCATACTTGCCTTACCGGTTAAATATCTGAATCCCGCAATTATCTCATCGTAACTGTCTCCGTATATCACATAGAAGTCCAGCTGCTCAACGCATTTTAAGAAGATATATGACCCTCTCTTATCATCGTTGAAAGTCATGAGACAGCCACAGTCTATAAGCACTCCGTAGCCCTTATCGGATATGAAAAAAGGAATAGGGATCCGCATATTGTGCTGATAGAGATACTGCACATTACCACGAAGATTGAATATTCCTTCTTCCCCCTGACCGAAGCCGTGAATAGCTTCATCATCTGCCCAGTTGAAAAAGATCTTGGCTCTGAATGCCTGATGATCCTCTACTGCCTTGAGGTTCTCAACAAAATTTCTCTCGCCGTCAACAGTCTTTACACGCTTAATCACAGGTGCTTCATTTCCTGTGGTGTAGCGTATTACAGGCGTTCGGGATAGTCTTGCGGAGGGTACGTCAAAGAGTTTTCCTCCCTTTGAATTCCACTGCATATTAAGATTCTCCGGATTGATCTTCACGGATAATCTGCCTGCGTCCGCAGTGTATGTCCCGTCTTTTTCCGACATCTTAAGATCCGCCTTTTCAGCTGCCTTAATGCCTATGGGGGAGTAAGCATCAAAGTCGTCTCCTTTTGTATAGACGAGTCTTATGATGTTATCCTTTATTCCTTCAAGCTTAATTAACTTGTCTTTTCTTCTGATCTCAGTTCCCATTTATCAACCCTTTACAGCTCCCGCTGTCTGTCCGCCTACGATATATTTCTGTCCTACCAGATACATGATGACAACCGGTGCGCAGGTGAGGATAACGTCTGCACATATCAAATTCCAGCTTGTCTCAAACTGGCCGAAGAAGTTATATACGGCAAGGGTCATCGGCCACTTTTCTGATGAATTAAGGAAATACAAGGGCATTACGAATTCATTCCATGTATTTAAGAAACAGAGCACCATACCTGTTACGATGGCGGGCTTCAAAAGCGGCATTATGATCGCGAAATAAAGCTGTCCCGCATTACATCCGTCTATAACCGCCGCTTCGTCCAGTTCCACGGGGATCTTGGATACGAAGCCGTAGAGCAGGAAAATCATGAAAGGCGTCTGTATGGCCACATACAATAAGATGATCCCAAGGGATGAATTGTTTAAGGCAAGAGTCTGCATAACCTTCATAAGTGACACATAGTTAACAGGTATGACCATACCCAGTACTACATACATATAGAGAGCTCCGAAGCCTTTGCTTCTTCTTCTGGAAAAAACGTATGCCGACATACTGCCTAACACAATTGTTATTATTGTTGCTCCTCCGGCGTACAATAAGCTGTTTAAGAAGCTTCTTATAAGCTTTCCTTTTTCTATTACGATGGCGAAATTGGCAATCTCAATCTTCCTTGGGAGATTGATCGTCATCGTCATGGCTTCGCCTGTAGCTTTGAATGAGTTGATGATTATCAAAACAACGGGCATTATCATTATCAGAGAAACGAGGATTGCCAGAATATTCAAGATGATATCTTTGATTTGTCCTTTTCTTCCTCCAACCATTACTCAACTACCTCATCTTTCGTCAATATCTTAACCATGAAAAATCCGATGATGACCATAAATACAAACATTACCGAACTGATCGTCGTACCTTCCGCGTAGAGTCCTTTAGAGAACATCTTGAATACTGCTGTGTACATGACTTCTGTTCTGTGTCCGGGACCTCCGTTTGTAAGTGCATATACCATATCGAATATCTTCAGACCGTATATCACATTCAGAACTATTGTTACCGCAAGGGTCTGTCTGAGCATCGGAAGAGTAATATGTACGAATTTCTTAAAACCTGTCGCTCCGTCAATGGATGCAGCCTCATAATACACAGAAGGTATTGCCATGATACCGGCAATCAACATGGTCATGATGTAACCGGTACCTCTCCAGATATCCACCGTCATAACCGAGGGGAACGCCATCTTGGGATCCACCAGCCACTGCTTGGCCAGGGCATCCAAACCGATTGCTCTTAGGAATGTATTCAGAAAACCGATCTTGGGATTCAATATCGATGTAAATGTGAGGCCTGTTACAAGGATCGGTATTACCGAAGGCAGATAGAGCACACCTCTGTGGAGGTTCTTTAATCTTACTTTGCTGCAAAGCAAAAGTGCCAGCAAAAGTCCAAAGCTTGTCTTACATATGGTTGTAAAAAAAGTGAAGACCAACGTGTTGGTTATATACCTGAGATAATCATTGTCGCCGCTGAAGACAGTCTTAAAATTCTCCAGGCCTACAAAATGAAGTTCGTTGCTGTATGCACTCCAGTCGGTAAGGGAATAACCTATACCTATGATTCCCGGAATCACACTTAACAGGCTATATATAAACACAGATCCTATAGCAAAATACCAGGGATAGAGTTTCTTTTTATTCATCAGTCTTCCTCCGTCATTTCCTTGATTTGTTTACATTTTAACCAAATAATCTCAAGCCTCCCATTGATTCATTTGTCATATTTATGTATTTTTTTAACCTTCGGGATTATTTTTTGTGCAATATGCTATAATTCAGAAAAAGGATAAATATATGTGGAATATAAAAAGGAAACGAATCAAACGAGTCAGAAATCTTAATAAAATCCTGACAAAAAACATGGTGCTGCTCATAACTTTCATCTTAGGCACCACTGCCGCCGTCTTTTCTTCTATTGAATATCACAACATAGAAGAAAAAGCTTTGGCGGACCTGGACAAGATCTGTGTTCAGATAGGTGACAACGTGGACCTGCAGATATATCAGCTGGACACCATCACGCTGAATTCCATCAATTCAAGCGAACTTACCGACACACTGGATTATTACGTATCTACAGCCAGAAATGACGCATACAATCATATAGCAGCCAGACAGCATCTGGTTGCTCTTCTGTCATCTCTTAAAGGCTTCGACTATTCCGTCAGACAGCTTAATGTGTATTCCACCAAAAACCTTGGATACGGTATAGGTGATTATCTGGGAGTTCTGTCGGATTACAGCAATTCAGATTGGTATAAAGAGACCATGCTTGCAGGTGGCCTTAAGCATGTACTTATCGGAGACCTGGGAGAAGGCGGTGAGCTAACTGAGGGAGATACATACTATTCCATCTCACGAACCTACTACGATATCTACTACCACCCCGTAGGAACCATAGAAGCAAGGAAATACTATAAAGAAGTATTCAGATCGGCAATGCAGAACAATTATGCATACGATCCGGAAGTATATATATATGATGAGACGGGCAAAGCCGTATTTCCACTGGATGGCAGTTCGATCCCTATTGATTTCTACAGCCTGGGAAACGAACGCCACTCCACCATATACAGAAGCTCGAAATTTTTCCCGGATCATCTGTTTAGCTATGACACGCCCCATTCCCATTACAGGATCGTTCTCTACGTTGAGAGTACCAACTTTTTAACTCCTGTTATGGAGTCTTTCAAGCTGATAATCATATTCTTTATCGTTATATATATTGCCAGCCTTATCGCCGCAAGAGGCCTTGCAAAAGGGATCAGCAAACCCATTAGGGATATCTATCATTTCCTTTTGAAAAAAGATTCTGCAGGTCAGTATGACACCCTGAACATGGATGCCACCGGCATAAGAGAGATTGACAAGCTGGCCAGATCGGTGGATGAATATATAGCAACATCGAAGACTCAGATGAATACACTGCTGGGATTACAGCAGCAGGAGATCCAGGCGGAGATGTTAGCTCTGCAGTCCCAGATGAATCCTCATTTCCTCTATAATTCACTGGCCTGTATAGAGGAGATGTCACGCCAGGGCATGAATGATGCTGTGGCGATAATGGTAAAAGATATATCGACAATGTTAAGAGCCATATCTTCCAACAAAGAGCAGGTCATAAGCATCGAAGAAGAACTGGATCTGTGCGACATGTATCTGGAATGCCTGAGATACAGATTCGGGGAGAATCTTACATATGAATTTGATGTGGAAGATAAATTGCTGGATTATTATATTCCCAAGCTTTGCATCCAGCTGCTGGTGGAGAATGCCATCAAGTCCATCACTTCCGGTCCCCTGCCCTGGCATATATGTGTGCATGGATATATGGAAGGTGACAACTGGTTCATCGAAGTCATCGACTCGGGTGCCGGCTTTGACGAAGACGTGGACAGGAATCTGAGAAAACAGATGGATTCCATCCTTGAGACCGGTGTTCTTCCCAGTCTTAAGATTGAAGGTATGGGAATACTCAATATCTTTATTCGTTTTTATCTTTTGGACGGTATCACATTCCTTTTTGATTTTGGCAACAACGTAGATGGAGGCGCATTTGTCAAAGTGGGAAGAAGTATAGAAAAATCGGTTAAAATTACGGAATAGGTGATCATTGCTATGAAGAAGAGAGATTACTACAGCGTACTGCTTGTGGAGGATGAGATGTTCTTACGTCAGTCGCTGGTGCGCAGCATCAATGAGCTGGACGATGCTTTCAAGGTGACAGCCCAGGCATCCAACGGCGAAGAAGCTTTGCAATGCATGGAAAAAGAAGATATACAGATAGTCATCACAGACATTCAGATGCCTATAATGAACGGCTTACAGCTGGCAGAACGCATCAAGCGTCAGTATCCCGACACAATTACGATCATTCTGACGGGCTATGCGGAATTCAATTTTGCACAGGAAGCCATAAGACAGGATGTCTTTGAATACCTGCTGAAGCCCGTAGACAGCGAAGATCTGCACAGGATTCTCACCAAGGCAGGCAACAAGCTTGGCCAGGTGGATTTGACTAACGACGTAGACTCATTCGGCAACTACGATTCCAAGGAGCAGGTAGACTACATGGTGAATTACATTCAGGAGCATTACATGGAAGCCATCGACATGGGTATGATGGCAGAGCAGATGGGCTTCACTTCCGCCTATCTGTCCAAGATATTCAAGCGTTATACCGGTACAACACCGGTGAAAATGCTCACCAACATAAGAATGCACAATGCCAAGAAGCTTCTTAACAACACCAGCCTCTCCATTCAGGAGATTGGTAAAAACGTAGGCTATCCCGATCAGTTCCACTTCAGCAAGACCTTCCGCAATGTGGTGGGCATGAACCCCTCTGCCTTCAGAGAACGGGGCAGCGAGGAGTGAGAGCGTTTAGGGGAGAATACAGGCAAAAGTTTGGCCTATATGGCATTCCGATATGATCATAAAAGTTCTTAATGAATAAGCATTCTGAAAATGACCGATTCGAAGACTGTCTGAGCGCAGCGAGTTTCTTCGAAGCGGTCATTGTTTTTCAGAGTGCTTATGAATTTAGAACCTTTTATGCATAACGGAATGCCATATAGGCCGGACTCCGCCGGTACCTGCCGCTAAACGCAAAACTCCTCACCGGAGGGAACCGGTGAGGAGCGGAGGGTTTTATATTTCTCCTTTTTAGCTAAAGAGAATATTGTTCATTACTGATTCGAGGTATTCCTGACGTCCTGAACCGGGATCGTTAGGTCTCTTGATGTCGCATGCATGTGCTGCGAGTTCCTCGAGAGTTGCTGTATTGTTACGGATCTTCTTACCGAGATCTGTAGATGAGAAGCTTGAGTACTTCTCCTTTACGAAGTTGTCGATTCTGCCGTCTTCGATCATCTCTGCTGCCTTAATAAGGCCGAGAGCGAATGTATCCATACCAAGGATAAATGCATGGAACATATCCTCAGGAGTGTTAGAAGGACGTCTGTTCTTAGAATCGAAGTTGAATCCACCTGTAAGTCCGCCACCCTTAAGTACTTCGTACATAGCAAGAGTTGCATCATATACATTGAAGGGGAACTCATCTGTATCCCAGCCAAGAAGCATATCGCCCTGGTTGGCATCTACAGAACCGAGCATGCCGTTCATAGCAGATACTCTTAATTCATGCTGGAATGTATGACCTGCAAGAGTTGCATGGTTAGCTTCGATGTTCATCTTGAAGTCCTTGTCAAGACCGTACTGCTTTAAGAATCCGATAGCTGTTGCAGCATCGAAATCATACTGATGCTTCATTGGCTCCTTCGGCTTAGGCTCAATGTAGAAGTCTCCCATGAAGCCCTTGCTTCTTCCGTAATTAACAGCCATTCTCATAAGCTGAGCGATGTTCTCCTGCTCGAACTTCATGTCTGTATTGAGAAGAGTCTCATAACCTTCACGGCCGCCCCAGAATACATATCCTCTACCACCAAGCTTGATTGTGATATCGATAGCCTTCTTAACCTGAGCTGCTGCAAATGAGTAAACATCAACAGAGTTTGTAGAACCTGCACCGTTCATGAATCTTGGGTTACCGAACATGTTGGCTGTACCCCAGAGACACTTGATGTTTGTTCCTTTTGTCTTCTCTAAGATATAATCTGAGATCTCGTCGAGACGAGCGTTTGTTACATTGATATCATCGGGATCTTCGGGAACAAGATCTACATCATGGAAGCAGTAGTACTCGATACCAAGCTTCTTCATGAATTCGATACCTGCATCAACCTTAGCCTTTGCATGCTCCATTGTTCCGGGTGTAGCTCCGAAAGACTTGTTAGCTGAGCCTGATCCAAACATATCTACGCCTGTTGCGCAGAGGTTATGCCACCAAGCCATTGCAAAAGGAAGATGCTCCTTCATCTTCTTACCCATGATAACCCTTTCAGGATCATAGTACTTGAATGCAAAAGCGTTCTTGCTGTCCTTGCCTTCGTACTTGATCTCAGGGATGTTTTTGAAAAATTCTGACATACTGTGATACCTCCTTAAACATTCGACCGAATGGCTACTTGCTCGAGCACATTCGCCGTTTTTTGCCTTCTGAACTTTTTATAACACAAAAATCGGAAGGTGTAAATAAGAAAAATGTAAATAATTATTGAATTTTTATGCGGGTTTGTAGTACGATAAGGTCAGGTAGCGTGCGCGAGCACGGCAAAATGTTGAAAATACGTCATTTAAGGAGGGTATGTGTAATATGTTATACGTTGGAATTGATTTGGGAACATCTGCCGTAAAACTTTTACTTATGGATGAGTCAGGCAAGATCCACAGTGTGGTATCCAAAGATTACGAACTTTATTTCCCCCATCCCGGCTGGTCTGAGCAGAAGCCCGAGGATTGGTATTCAAGAACAATGGAAGGCTTGAAAGAGCTTTTGAAGGATTGCGACAAGAGCAAGGTTGCCGGCATAAGCTTCGGCGGTCAGATGCACGGTCTTGTAATCCTTGATAAAGATGACAATGTTATCCGTCCCGCTATTTTATGGAACGACGGACGTACAACGGAGGAGACAGATTATCTCAACAATGTAATAGGTAAAGATAAGCTGTCACAGTACACAGCCAACATCGCATTTACCGGATTCACAGCCCCCAAGATCCTCTGGGTAAAAAACAAGGAGCCTGAGAATTTTGCAAAGATCGAGAAGATAATGCTTCCTAAGGATTATCTTGCATACAAGCTTTCGGGAGTGCACTGCACCGATGTATCAGATGCTTCGGGAATGCTTCTTTTCGATGTAAAGAACAGATGCTGGTCTAAAGAGATGATGGAGATCTGTGATGTTAAGGAATCGCAGCTTGCCAAGATATTTGAAAGTTACGAGACTGTAGGAAATATCAAGCCTGAGATTGCCAAAGAACTTGGTATACCTGAGACAGTCAAGATCGTAGCAGGTGCGGGCGACAATGCAGCCGCTGCTGTAGGAACAGGTACCGTTGGTGATGGAAGATGTAACATCTCCCTGGGAACCAGTGGAACGATCTTTATATCATCCAAGACGTTCGGCGTGGACAGCTTCAATGCACTTCATTCTTTTGCTCATGCAGACGGAAGTTACCATCTTATGGGCTGTATGTTATCTGCTGCTTCATGCAACAAATGGTGGATGGAAGATATCCTCAAGACCACCGATTTTGCTGCAGAGCAGAAAGCAATCGATAAATTAGGAGAGAACCACGTATTCTTCCTTCCATACCTTATGGGCGAGCGTTCTCCTCTTAACGATCCTTATGCAAGAGGAACATTTACAGGCATTACAATGGATACAACAAGAGAAGATATGACTCAGGCAATCCTTGAAGGTGTAGCATTTGCACTGAGAGATTCCTTTGAAGTAGCCAAGTCTCTCGGCATTAAGATTGACAGAACCAAGATCTGTGGTGGTGGTGCCAAGAGTCCTCTCTGGAAGAAGATGATTGCCAACATCCTCGGAATCAAGGTAGATGTGATTGAAAGTGAAGAAGGTCCCGGATACGGCGGAGCAATGCTTGCAGCTGTTGCATGCGGCGAGTTCGCTTCCGTAGAAGAAGCAGCCGAAAAACTTGTAAAGGTTGTAGATACAGTTGAGCCCGACGCAGAACTCACTCGTAAATACAATGAGCGTTACAATCAGTTCAAGCAGATTTACCCCGCATTAAAGCCGGTATTTAAGATAATTCAATAAACTCAAAAGTAAAACCGGGCTGTCAGCTACAGCCCGGTTTTTTGCTGCAATACCTGAAGTATATGCATTTATCCCCTTCAAATATGACAAAAGCGCAATGGTCTATCGTGCCTCTTTTATCTTGATATTCAATTCCGAATAATAATAACTCTGTATCGCTTCTTCTTTGTTACCGCTTAAGTAATTATACATAAGCTCAAGGGATTTTGAGCCCTGCCATTTGGGTTCCTGGCATATGGTAGCGGTTATTATGCCCTTATCAAGCATATCCATCGTAGTGGAGACGGAATCGTAAGTTATGACCTTGATATTTCGGCCGTTACCCAGTTCCTGGATAGCCTTGCAGCCTCCGAATACACCTGCGGCCGTAAAATAGAGGCCATTGATCTCGGGATGATCCTTTAGCATCTTGCTGACGATCTCGTAACTCTTAAGATCGTCATCAAAATTCTCTTCCACATCCACTATGTTGAATCTCTTTTCGCCTGAAAGCCTGTTTCTGAAGCCCGCTTCTCTTCT
>JAEEGL016873214.1_pt1 | contig 14229 bp, 9 predicted proteins | sample 9134231 | NCBI WGS metagenome assembly JAEEGL01 (sample SAMN16246548, study PRJNA631951) | gut metagenome | biome: gut microbiome; feature: rumen; material: fiber-attached | host: Bos | place: Iran: Karaj | collected 2018-10 | reverse complement strand
TAAATACTGTTGCTACTAATGTGCTTATATGATTATAAAACAAATAATAAAAAGATAATGATGTAGCTACTGCAACTAATATAGTTATACCAAGACCTAAGGCTGTTTTTAATGTTATACCTTTATAGTCAGCTCTATCATCATATGAGGATACATTATTTGTTTTTATTCCTGTAAAAATAAATGTCTTCATAAACAAATCGTCCTTTTTCAAATTTATTTCATTTTATCATAAAAATAATGAAATAAAATAGCGTTTTCATATTTCACATATTTTTACATAATTTGAAATATTTGTATCATTAAAATTTAAAAATCGTAGACAAAAAGTCTACGATTATTTTTAATTAAATGCAAATATACCCTCATCTTCAATTTTATCTTCTTTTTCTAGATTATCAAACACATTCATATCTTCAAATTTCTTTGTTAATGTTTGATTTAATTTAGATCTCTTCATGAAATCTTTTACTGAAGTAAATGGTTTTTCTTCTCTTGCCTTTTTAATGTTTTCAGCTTGAGCTAAGCCAAGTGAGTTTACTGCTACAAAAGGAATTCTTATTCCTTCATCTTCTACAATGAAATTAACACTATCACTCTTATTTAAATCAATAGGTAAGAATTTAATTCCTCTCAATGTCATTTCATATGCAATTTCAAGGGCAGTTATTAATGAATCATCTGTTGCAGAAACTTTTTCTTTAGATCTTATTTCTTTTATTTTATCATCTATAGCTAAAGGTCCTTTTAGATAAGAATCTACATCATGACCTTTCGCTCTAATTGTAAACCAAGATGCATAAAATATTTTTGGAGAATATATTTTAAACCAACCTAAACGTAAAGCCATGATAACGTAAGCTATCGCATGTGCTTTAGGAAACATATATTCTATTTGTTCACAAGACCAAATATACCAATCTTCTACATTTGCTTCTTTCATTTGTTCCTTTAATTTAATCCAGCCTTCTGGATCTTTAACTTTCTTATTTTTACGAACAAATTCCATGATTTTAAATGCTTTAATTGGTTCCATACCAATATCCATTAAGTCAACCATGATATCATCACGACAACCAATGATATCTTTAAATTCAATTTTACCAAATTGAGTTGTACCTTTAACAAGCTCTTGAGCATTTCCTTGCCATACAAGTGTACCATGAGATAAACCTGATATTTTAACTAATTGAGCAAATGTTTTAGGCTTTGTTTCAATTAGCATTCCACGAACGAAATTTGTACCAAGCTCAGGCATACCAAATGAAGCAACTGGTGAATGTAATTCTTCCTTTGTAAGACCTATTACTTCTGTTCCTTCAAATAGATCATAGATTTTTTGATCTGCGATAGGAATATCATCAATATTATCAAATGGGAAATCCTCTTGATGAAGATGTACATAATCCATAATGAATTTTAATACTGTTGGATTATCGTGTGCAAGTATATCAAATTTTAATAAATTTTCTTCGAATGAATGGTAATCAAAATGTGTTGTTCTAAAGGCATTTGTTGAATCATTTGCAGGATATTGAATTGGTGTAACATCAAATATATCTGCATAATTTGGTACAACAACAATTCCGCCGGGATGCTGACCTGTTGAACGCTTAACATCAAGAATATGCTTCTTTAATCTATCAACTTCAACATTTCTTAAATTAATATTCTTTCTTTCTGCATAATCTTTGACTAATGCAAAAGATGTTTCTTCAGAAATTGTTGAAACAGTTCCACCTCTAAATGAATTATCATAACCAAATACACTTCTTATATATTCCATTGCGGTAGGCTGATAATCACCAGAGAAATTTAAATCAATATCTGGAATCTTATCACCATTAAATCCTAAGAATGTTTCAAATGGAATACTATGTCCATCCTTATGCATCTTATTACCACAACAAGGACATGGCATATCAGGTAAGTCAAATCCTGATGATTTTTCTCTTAATATAGGCTGAAGCTTTGCTTCATTTTCATTTAGACCATATTCTTTTACTTCTTCATCAGTCATTTTTAATGCATGGAAATGACATTTTTTACAAACATAATGAGGAGCTAAAGGATTTACTTCTGTAATATTCATCATTGTTGCAACAAAGGATGAGCCTACAGATCCACGTGATCCTACAACATAACCATCATCATTTGATTTTTTAACCATTAAATAACAAGTATAATAAACTGATGCATTACCAAATGAAATAATAGAATTTAATTCTCTATCCGCTCTTTTGCGAATAATAGGATGAACATTATCTCCATATATTTTTCTAATATTATCATTTACGATTCTTGTCATTTCTTCTTTAATAGATGGAATATTTAAGCTATCTTTAAATTGATCATCTCTTGGTGAGAACATTTCCTTTGTGAATGCTACTACCTTCTCACAAGAATCATATATTTTATTAGTATTTTCTACTACAATTTCATATCTTAATTCTTCATCTAAGAAATTAAATTCATCAAGCATTTCATCTGTTGTTCTAAAATACATATCAGGTAAATGATCTACTTTTGCATAACGATGTAGACCTCCACCTAATGTTTTAGCTTGAACTAAAATATCCCAATATTTTTTCTCTTCAGGTCTAAAATAATGACAATCAGATGTTGCAACAACAGTCTTTCCTAATTTCTTAGCACTATTAATAATTAATTTAATTACTTCTTCAATATTTTTCTTTCCTTCAGGTAAAGATGAGAAATGATTTGCATAACACATAGGAGGTTGTACCTCAATGTAATCGCACATCATCATTTCCTTTTCCATTTCATCTATACTTCTATTTAAGGCATTTTCAAATACTAAGCCTTCTTGTCCTGAGGATGAAACTAAAATACCTTCTTTATATTTTTCTAAAACAGATTTTAATAATCTTGGTTCTCTATGTAAATGAACAGTCATCGCATCAGATAATAAACGATATAAATTCTTAAAGCCTACTTGATTTTTCGCAATTACATTAATTGAAGAAGGAATAACTCTTTGCCACATTAAATTCTTATCAATAACATTATTGATTTCGTTATAATTATTAATATTTTTTAATCTTAAATTTTCAAGCATTAAAATAAAGCATTGAGCTGTACATTTTGCATCATCATCAGCTCGATGGTGAGCATCTTCTCTAACTTTAAAATATTTACATAATTTTTCAAGACCATATGCCTTTTGTTGATCTTCATATGTTCTAAATAAATTACATGTATCTATCGCAGGAAGCTTTTCTACCTCAAGACCCATCATTTCAGCTTTAGCATAAATAAAGCCATAATCGAATTTAACATTATGTCCTACTAAAATAGAATCTTTAGCAAATTCAAAAAACTTAGGTAATACTTCTTCAATTGAAGGTGCTCCAACTAAATCTTCATCTGTAACATTTGATAATTCCTTAGATACTTCTCTTAATTTTCTTTTCGGATCAACAAATGATACAAATGATGAAACAATACCTTTTTTATAAACACGGAATGCCGCAATTTGGAATATTTCATCATATGTTTGTGAAAAACCAGTTGTTTCAATATCAAATACAGTATATACTGCATCATTCAAATTAATATCATGGTCTTGATCTAAAGTAATATAAAAATTAGTATCATCAACATATGCAAGCTCTACACCATAAATAGGCTTAAAATCATCAAAAGCGGGATTTCCATTTGTTTTATGGAATATATCAGATACAGCATAAACACCATCTCTATCTGTTAATGCGAAACCCTTCATACCTAATGATTTAATCTTTTTAGAAATTGAATCAGCCGCAATAACACTATCCTGAGTAGATAATTTAGTATGTAGATGAAGCTCTACACGCTTAATTGGGGCATTATCTACTAATTTAATTTCTTCTCTAACACCAATAGCTTCAATAGTAGATGAATCAATTAATATTTGCTTACTAAATGTATCAAAAGTAATTTTACCAATTACTCTTACTTTAGTATCTGGCTTCATATTTTGTTTATATAATTTTTCTTCTTCATCTGATCTTACCCATTTTTTAACAATAATAGAGTCATCATCATCTGTTATTTTTAAAGTAACTAAGCTACTTTTACCTTTAGTTTTCTTTATTTCAGCATCAAAGATATATCCTTCAACCATAATAGCTTCAATACCATTTTCCTCCTGAAATAATTGAAGTCCAGTTTCATCTGATGGTATATCTCTAATTAAAGTTAAATTCATTGGTCTTTGTTTTTTATAATTCTTTTTTAATTTCTTAGCTTCTTGATTAAAAGTATCAATTATTTCTAATTTTTTTCTTTCCTCTTCTAATCTTTCTTCTTCTTGCTTTTCTCTTTCACTTCTAACTTCACTAATAGATAACTCAACATCATCAATTAAAGAAAAATTAACTAAAATACCAAAAGATTCAAATTCTTCTTTTAATCTAGGTAATAAATTTTCAAGACCACGTTGAGCTTGAGGAACTAAAAAAGAAACATTATTATTATCTATAGCTGCCTTATTAATATCTAAAGATTTAAATGTAACATTTTCTTTAATTAAATTATCTAAAATATATTCTAAATATTCCTTCATCTCTGAAATAGATAAAGAATCATCTTCATAAGAAATATTAAAAGAAAGCTCACATCCAACTTTTTCAAAAGCTTTTATAATACATTTTTTTAATTCTAAATATTTATCTAAAGATATTGCATATGACAAAACAAAATCAAGATCAAGCATTCTTGATTTTGTATGATATTTAGCATTATCAATTCTAATGTTATTATCTTCTTCTAATATATTATTAACTTTAATAAAATCAATTGCTTTCATAAAGACCCTCTTGAATTAAAAAGCCATTTAAAATGGCTTATTTAACTATTTTGCTTATTCTAATAATATGTGAGAATGTAATACCTGCAAAAATGATAGGTAGAGCATATGCAATATATTCTAACCAAGATATTTGAATCATTACCGCAAGCATCATCACAAATAAATAAATGATTGAATCATATATTAATAATTTAAATCTAACTTGGAATTTAATACCAGGATTAACAAAGAATGAAAATATTAACGCAAATACAAATACCATTAAAAACTGCATTATATATTGCATAAATAATGGTGCAATAGTTGATACCTGATATTTTGAATTAAAATCAAAGAAAATATTATTTAGTAAATCCTTAAAGGCTACTATATCTTTAATATCTCCTTCACATACACCAGTAAGTGAAAAATCATCAATATCATATGAACTATATTTATATGATACCTTTTGAGATAAGCCATAATAAATAACTACATTCTCTGATTTAAAATTAATAATAGTTTTATTAATAGTATTAATAGATGTATCAACATCATTATGATTAAAATAAATAATCATATCATCAGTTTTAATCTCATTTCTTTTATTATTAAAATGAAATTCATTATCTATATATTCACCATAAACATCTTCATTTGAAATATCAATTACATGAACAATACCTGAAGATGTATCTGCACTATAATATTCTGTATTAAAATTTATAATCATCACAATACCCATAAATAATAAGAAAAATGATAATAAATATATTAATGGAATATATGTTTTATCCTTATTATAAATGCCTAAACGTCTTGGATGACATAAAATATCAATTAGTCTTTGCATAATAATCCTTTCAAGCAATATTTATTATACCAAATAAATACTTTTTTTGATAGAATATATTTAAAATAAATGGGGTAAAAAAATGGACTATTTTACAAAAGATAAACCATATAATTCTTTAAATGAATATTACAAAATAAAATATGGTAAAAAAATTGCTAAATTAACATTAAATCAAAATGTTACATGCCCAAATATTGATGGTACAAAATCAAAAGGAGGCTGTATCTTCTGCTTAAATGGCGCAGGTGAATTTACAATTCCTAAATTATCTATTAAGGAACAATTATTAGCTCAAAAAGAAATAATTGAAAAGAAATGGCCCAATTCCCTATTCATACCCTATTTCCAATCTAATACTAATACTTATGCAAAATTAGATATATTAAAACATAATTTTGAAGAAGCTATTAATACAATTAAAGATAAAACTATAGGTATATCTATTGCCACAAGAGCGGATGCATTTAATGATGAGATATATAATTATTTAGGACAATTAAATAAAAAAATTCCAGTTCAAATTGAACTTGGAATTCAATCATCAAATGAATATACATCTAAATTAATAAATAGAGCTTTAACTAATGAAGAAATAATTAATTGTTGTAAAAAATTAAAAGAATTAAATATTGAAATTGTAGTACATATCATTAATGGTCTTCCTTATGAAACAATTGATGATATGCTAAATACAATTAAATTTGTAAATAATTTAGGTGTAGATGGAATTAAATTTCATAATTTATTAATATATAAAAATACTAAATTAATGGAATTATATAATAAGAAACCATTTAAAATATTAACTATGGATGAATATACAGATATTGTTGTAAAACAAATATGTATTCTTGATCCTAAAATTATTATTCATCGCTTATCTGCAGATGGAGCTTTAATTAATTTATTTGAACCCTTATGGAGTAGAAAGAAATTATCAATAATGGATAAAATAGATATGAAATTAAGAAATAATGGCCTATATCAAGGAATATATCTTAAATAGGCCATGTTTCATTCATAATTGAATATCTATTATCAAATTTATTTTCATATATTTCTTCTGCTAAGAAAGGCATAATTGGATAAATAGATATTAAGAAATATTTTAAATTCTTTTTAGTTAAATTTTTACCAATTACATTTTCTTTAGAAAAAGAAATAATTTTATCAACATATTCTTTAAACATTCTATTATCTAATAAATATTTAATTTCATTTAAATATGTATGAAAGAAATAATCCATATCATCAACTGATGATATATCCATATTTATTAAATGATCCTGTAATTCTTTTATAAATGATTGCATATCATTTAATTCATATATATTAAATATAAATGGTTGATTATTATCTTCCTTTAAATAAAACATTCTTAATGAATCAGAATAATATTTATTTAATATATCTTCCATATTAATTAAATTATTATTCTTTCTTGATATTAATTCTCTTTTAATATCAACTACATCTTCTACTAAAATAATATTATTAAATAAATTAGGTAAGCTATAGCCTAATTCTTTTTTTATTATATTATAAATAACAATAGGCATTAATAATTCATTAATCATATTAGATTTATTTACAATAAAATCATTAATTGGTAACCAATTATTTAATTCTTCTTTAAATAATTCTGTAAATAATGAATCACCAGATGAAAATGAATCATAAATGATTGAAATAAATGGTGATACTCCATAAATGAAATTACTTGAAATAGTACCCTTTATTTCAACACCTTTAACATTTACATCTTCACCTATTATAGGTCTCCATAATGATGAGAATTTAAATGGTAAGAAATGCTTTAAGGAATTAATTTCATTTTTATCTTTATCATATAAAAATGGAAATAATGCACCAAATGTATCTTGAGAAAATAAATTTATTTCAGATCTTTTATAATATAATTCTTCTTTAGCTAAACCATTTTCTAAAAATAATGATTTAATTTTTTCATCTGCGTGTTCTATATCTAATCCTGATAAGATATCAGAATTAATTAATCTTTCATTTTCATCTAATACAGTAGTTATTTCAAGTTCATTTTCATTTGCGAAAGCAAGATCATCCTCATTTAAAAATGGGATAGCTGCATATGATGGAACTTTAATTATTTTAGAAATAAATACTGGTATTTTTTTACCTGTTAAGGGATTAATAACATATGAACCTGAAAAATATGTTAAGCTATTATCATTATTTAAAAATTCATTAAATGAATTAATTTCATTTGAATCTATAAAGCATTTAACATCCATAAAATTAGGATTTAAAAATAAATGAGTAACTCCACCTAATAATGATGGGTTTTTCATTTCAAATGTTAAATATTCTTTATTATCTAATTCTAAATTAAATACAAATTTTTTATCTGGACAAAAATATGATATTAATTCTTCTTTAATATCATCCTCAATATTTAATAATTTAATATCTTGAATGATATTAGGAATTAAATTATCTATTTTTAAGGTGAATACTTTTTTAATAATTTCTTTAGTATCTTTTGTATCATCTAATAAATCATATAATTTATCTTCATATTCATCATATTTTAATTTTTTATTTTTATAAAATATATATTTCTTTTCATATAATTCAACAAAGAATAATTGTAATGAAGAAAGGAAAGAATGATCACGAAAATCAAAACATTTATTTTGATTAATACCGATGCCAAGTCTCATTAATTCTTCTAAATAAATTTCATTTAAATGATCATCTAATGTAGATGATGTTTTTCTTGTTTCATCAAAGCTTGATTTACATAAATTATCAAGTAATGTTGGATTTAAAACATTATAATCATTTATTCTTAAATATCTTGATATAATATCTGAAATGATTTCGCCTTTAATATTGCCAGATTGATAACCATATTGGTTTATTCTTGTAGGAGATGAATAAATAAATGTTTTATGTTTTAATCTATCATTTTCTATATTAAAGCCATGGCTTTTCTCCCATAATTTATACCATCTTTTTCGTGACATAAATACCCTCCTTTCTTTGAAAAAAATAAGGGTTTTATTAACCCTTAATTAGTTTATTTTTCAAGTAACTTTTTTACATAATTAACGATATCAGCTACAGTCTTGATTGCTTGAGCCTCATCTTCGTCAATTGTAATTCCAAATGTATCTTCAAGATCCATGATAACTTGAACTGCATCAATACTATCAGCGCCAAGATCTTCTTTTAATCTAGCTTCTAGTTTTACTTTTTCTTTATCGCAGTTAATTTCATCAAGGATTATTTTTTTAACTTTTTCAAAAATTTCTAAATCTTCCATGATTTTCCTCCTCTATAAAGTATATCAAAAAATGTATTTTTTGTAAAGATTACTCTACCTGTAATAATCTACAAGAAACAACATTTTCTAAAGCCATAAGCTTATTTACAAGTTCTTGAACTTCTAAATCTGCATCAAGAATTGAAACAGTAAGTGTAACATAAGCAATTTTATGGATTGGTTCATCCTGATTGATGGCTAATACATTAGTATGCTTACTTGCAACTTCATTTAAGATATGTGATAGTGCGCCTGGTTTATCATTAAGCTTAAATGATAAGATAGCTCTTCTTCCAACCTTCATTGTTGGACGATTAACATAATCTTTATATTTATAAAATGTTGAACGTGATAATCCTATTTCTTTACATGCATCAGAAATATTTACACCACTATTTACAAGTTCTTTAACCTCAATTACTTTTCCAAAATAATCAGGTAAAACTTTTTTATGAATTATATAATAATCGTCGCTCATAATTCACCATTAACCTTTACACCTGTACCCTTTTCAAGGACAAGGATTTCGTAATTAAGCTTTTTAAGCTTTTCAATAATATCAAGACTAGTTGATACAACAAGCATTGTTGAACCTGATCCTGATATTGCACAGCATGAATTTGCATCATTATTTGTAACTTCTTTTACATAATCATAACCTTTAATTAAAGGGCTACGATAAGGTTCATGTAATCTATCATTAAATAAATCTTTTAATAATTTAATATCACCATTTTTAAATGCTAAAGGAATATTAACAATTCTTGATGTATTATTAATAATATCCTTATAAGATAGCATCTTAGGTAATACTTTTCTTGCTTCATTTGTTGATAATTCAAATGGTGGAACAATTAAAATAAATTTAAATTTATCTGATACTTCATATTTAATTGGATGATAAATACCATCCTTTTCATATGAAGCAACAAGGCCACCATAAATTGCAGGAGCAACATTATCTGGATGTCCTTCAATTTCAACTGCAATATCAAATACTTCTTCATCTGTTAGTTGATGCTTAAGGGCTGATTTTGCAGCATATATTCCTGCCACAATTAAGCTTGAAGATGAACCAAGGCCTCTTGATACTGGAATACTTCCTTCAAATTCAATTCTAATAGGCTTTAATTCTTCATTAAATTTTTTAAATGTATATTCATATGTTTGATATACTAAATTTGTTTCTTTTGAAGAATATTCTTTAGGGAAGCCTACAAATTCAAAATCATTTGAATATTCAAATTTGAATGTATTATATAATTTTAAAGATAAGCCTAAAACATCAAAGCCGACTGATATATTAGCTGATGTGGCTTCTACTTTTACTTGAAGCATTTTATTAACTCCACAACATAATTATCTGTATCTTTTAAATCAACTATTTCTCTTACAACTTCTGGATAATTTAAGCGAGAAGGAATTTCAAGATTGAACTTCTCACTAATAATTTTACAAGCCTTATGTGCATCTTTTTCTTCAATACCAAATGCCTCTAAAACTGATTGAGGGAATTTATATGGAGATGCAGTTGAATTAATAACTGTAATATAATTATTTTTATATTCGTCCTTATAAAGCTTATATGCATTATAGGCAACAGCTGTATGAGGATCAATTAAATATTTATAATTATCATATACATATTTAATAGTTTTTAAAGTTTCTTTTTCATCTGTTGAATATGCTTTAAAGAAATCATAATTATTCTTATATTCATATTTACCTTTAGATTGTAAATCCTTCATAAGGTTCTTAGTTTTTTCTGTATCCTTACCTGAACCATAATAAAGCATTCTTTCTAAATTAGATGAAATTAAAATATCCATTGATGGTGAATTTGTACGATAAAAATCTCTATTCTTATCATATAAATTATTATTAAAGAAATCTGTTAATACTCTATTTTTATTTGATGCACAAATAAGATCATTAACAGGTAATCCTAACATTTTTGCATAGAATCCTGCAAAAATATCACCAAAATTACCAGTAGGAACACAGAAATTAATCTTTTCTCCTTCTTTAATTTTGCCATCATTTAATAATTTAACATAGCTATAGAAATAATATACTACTTGTGGAACAAGTCTAGCGATATTAATTGAATTTGCTGAAGATAAAGATAATTCTTTATGATTATTAAAGAATTCCTTTACAAAATTTTGACAATCATCAAAATTACCATTGATTGCTAAAACTTTTGCATTAGATCCTCTAAAAGAACACATTTGTGCTTCTTGAACTGGAGATACACCTCCATTTGGATATAATACAACAATTGAAATACCTTCAATATCCTTAAATCCATTTAATGCTGCACCACCTGTATCACCTGATGTTGCAGTAAGGATTGTAATATTCTTTTCATATCCAAGCTTCTTCTTTGATAATTTCATCAAACGAGGAAGAATTACTAAAGCTAAATCCTTAAATGCTAATGTAGGACCATGGAATAATTCTAAGAAATATGCATCATCACAGCCTTTTAGCTCACATACATTCTTTGTATCAAAGCTTGAATAGCCATCCTTTACTTCCTTTAATAAATCATCAAAAGAAAATTCAGGGAAGAATGTATGTAAAACCTTTGCGGCCATAACATTATAATCATCATTAATAAGTGTTTTATAATCTAACTTTAAATCATCATCAGTGATATAAAGTCCTCCATCTTCTGCAAGTCCATTTAGGATTGCCTCTTGAGATGTAACTAATTTTTTTCCTCTTGTACTATGAAACATAAAAACCTCCAACAAAAAGAATTGTAAACATTATAATATGTTTTACTTTGTAAAACAAGTGTTTATAAATTAAAAACAAAAAATATTTTTTGTCTATCAATTAAAAAGACAGGAAAATTAACTTTCCTGTCTTATTTTTTATTCATTATCAAGTGGGTAATATTCAATAGCAAATGTTACTACTGCGTGAATATCAATTTTATTTCCACTATTTCCAGTTAAGAAATCATAGTTATCACCTGATTTTTCAGGATCATAAGCTGATGTATCAATATTTTTCTTACCATTATTGTAACAAACCATAACTATACCATCAGTATAATCTGTTTCTGCTGCCTTAATGCCAAGCTTTTTAGTAATTTCACTTGATTTATTATCTTCAAGTAAACTTGTTGTATCAATGAAATAGAATTTTCCTTCATAGCCTACATTTTGAGCATCATAAGGTATTCTTAATATAACATTATATATTGCATCATTATTATTTCTGTTACCCAATAAAACAAGGAATGTTTCTTTATCATCAATCATATCCTTAGCTTTATTTAAGCTAATTACTTTATAATAATCTTCATCAAAATAATCTTTATTTGGACCTAAAGTTAAAGAATCCGCAGCCTTAATCCATTTATCTCCAAAACTTTCACTGCTACAAGATGCAAGAGTGATTGTTAATAATGCTACAAGAAAAAGAAAAGGAAGAATAAAATATCTCTTTTTCATAAATACCTCCAAAAACAATACGAAATAATTATAAAATATATGTTGCTTATTTGCAAGAAAAAGAAAAGCCGCATAGGCGACTTTTCATATATTATTATTACTTTTTGTTTCTTACTGCTGCTTGAGCTGCTGCAAGACGTGCAAGTGGAACACGATATGGAGAACAAGAAACATAATTTAAGCCTAATCTATGACAGAAATCAATAGATGAAGCTTCACCACCATGTTCACCACAAATACCTAAAATAATATTAGGTCTTGTCTTTCTTCCACCTTCTACTGCTATTTGCATTAATTTACCTACACCATGTTGGTCAAGGCGTTGGAATGGATCATGCTCATATACATTATTTTTATAATAATCTGGTAAGAATTTACCTGCATCATCTCTTGAGAAACCAAATGTTAATTGTGTTAAGTCATTTGTACCAAATGAGAAGAATTCAGCAGATTCTGCGATTTCATCAGCTAATACTGCGGCTCTTGGAATTTCAATCATTGTACCTACATGATATTTAATTTCTTTACCCTTTTCTTTGAAGATCTTTTGAGCTTCTTCATCAATTATATTCTTAACGAAATCAAGCTCATTCTTATCACCAATTAAAGGTACCATGATTTCAGGTTCAACTTCAATTCCTTCTTCAATACACTTAAATGCTGCTTCAATGATAGCTCTTGTTTGCATACGACCAATTTCTGGGTATGTAACATCAAGTCTACATCCTCTATGACCCATCATTGGGTTAAATTCATGTAATGAATCAATACGCATCTTTAATGCATCATAAGTCATATCTAAAGATTTAGCTAATTCTTTAATATCTTCTTCCTTCTTAGGTAAGAATTCATGTAGAGGCGGATCTAATAATCTAATTGTTACACTATATCCAGCCATTTCTTTGAAAATACCATAGAAATCAGATTCTTGCATTGGAAGAAGTTTAGATAATGCTTCTTCACGCTTTTCAACTGATGATGCAGTAATCATTCTTCTAATTTGGAAAATTCTCTTTTCATCAAAGAACATATGTTCTGTTCTTACAAGACCAATACCTTCAGCACCAAATTCTCTTGCTTGCTTAGCATCCTTAGGTGTATCTGCATTAGTTTTAACTTTAAGTGTTCTAATTTCATCAGCCCAGCCCATGAATGTCTTGAAATCACCTGAAATAGATGCAGGGATTAATGTAATTGCACCATCATAAACTAAACCTGTAGAACCATCAAGTGAGATCATATCTCCTTCATGATAGATCTTTCCATCTTTAGATTTTAATGTTTTAGCCTCTGGATCAATTTCAAAATCACCACAGCCAGAAACACAGCATCTACCCATACCACGAGCAACAACTGCAGCATGGCTTGTCATACCACCACGAATAGTTAAAACACCTTGAGCAAAGTTCATACCAACGATATCTTCTGGTGATGTTTCAAGTCTAACAAGAATTGTCTTTTCTTTCTTTCTATCTGCAACATCCTTTGCATCAAAATAAATCTTTCCTACTGCAGCACCTGGAGATGCAGGTAAGCCTTTAGCAACAACCTTACCATTCTTTAATGCTGCAACATCAAATGTTGGGTGTAATAATTGATCTAATTGCTTAGGATCAACTCTCATGATTGCTTCTTCTTTAGTAATCATTTTAGAATTTACCATATCTACTGCAATCTTTAATGCTGCAAGACCAGTTCTCTTACCAGATCTTGTTTGAAGCATAAATAATTTTCTATTTTCAATAGTAAATTCCATGTCTTGCATATCTTTATAATGCTTTTCAAGAGTTTGTGCAACCTTCTTAAATTG
>JAEEGL015650833.1_pt1 | contig 14229 bp, 11 predicted proteins | sample 9134231 | NCBI WGS metagenome assembly JAEEGL01 (sample SAMN16246548, study PRJNA631951) | gut metagenome | biome: gut microbiome; feature: rumen; material: fiber-attached | host: Bos | place: Iran: Karaj | collected 2018-10 | reverse complement strand
GGGAGCTGGCCAGGCTCCACGATGCCGGGGTATACAGCACCTGGGAAGACCTGAAGGCGCAGCATGGGGGCTGACATCTTCACCATGGGGGTGGACGTGGGCTCCACCGCCTCCAAATGCCTGATCCTGAAAAACGGAAAGGAGATCGCCGGCTCCGCCGTCGTCCCCGCCGGGACGGGCACCAGCGGGCCGGGCCGGGCCGTGGCCGCCGCTCTGGCGGAAGCGGGCATCGGGCGGGAGGACGTCGCCTTCGTCACCGCCACGGGCTACGGGCGCAACACCTTCCCCGGCGCGGACGCCGTGGTGAGCGAGCTGAGCTGCCACGCGGCAGGGGCCCACGCCCTTTTCCCGGAGGCGCGGACGGTGATCGACATCGGCGGACAGGACGCGAAGGTCCTGCGCCTGGACCCCGAGGGGCGGCTGGAGACCTTCGTGATGAACGACAAATGCGCCGCGGGCACGGGCCGCTTCCTGGAGGTCATGGCCCGGGTTCTGGAGCTGGAGGTCGGCGAGCTGGGAGCCCATGACGCGGCGGCTGCCCGGGCGGCGGAGATCAGCTCCACCTGCACGGTGTTCGCCGAATCGGAGGTCATCTCCCAGCTGGCAGCGGGCGAGGAGATCGACGCCGTGGTGGCCGGCATCCACAATTCCGTGGCGGTAAGGACGGCAAGCCTCATCCGGCGGCTGGGGCTCACGGAGCCCGCCGTCATGACCGGGGGCGTGGCCCGCAACGGCGGCGTCCGCCGGGCGCTGGAGCAGGAGCTGGGCATCCGGCTGCTGGTCTCCCCGCTGTGCCAGCTCAACGGGGCCTACGGCGCGGCGATCCACGGCCGGAAAAAAGCAAAGGGGTGAACGAAATGGCGGAAACGGCGGAAAGGCTCCCGGCAAAGACCGTGCTGCGGCAGCTGCAGGACAGGATCGCCCAGGACGCCTGGGACGCGAAAAACCGGGGCGAAAAGGTGGGCTGGTGCGCCTCCAACTTCCCCCAGGAGATCACCACGGCCATGGGCATCCCCGTGGTGTATCCCGAGAACATGGGGGCCGCGGTGGGGGCCAAGGGCGGCGGACGGCGCATGTGCGAGCACGCGGAGGGCCTGGGCTACTCCGGCGATCTCTGCTCCTATTCCCGCATCAACTTTGCCTATGCCGATCTGCGCTCCTGTCCGGAGCAGGAGATCCCCTTCCCGGATTTCCTCCTGTGCTGCAACAACATCTGCTCCTGCATGATGAAATGGTATGAGAACCTGGCGCTGGAGCTGGATATCCCCCTCATCCTCATCGATATCCCCCATCTGGACGCCATGGAATGCGACGGCGACCGGGTGAGATACATCCGCGCCCAGTTCGACGACTGCATCCGGCAGCTGGAGGAGATCACGGGGAAAAAGATGGATTACGGCGAGCTCCGGCGGGTCATGGAGGTCTCCCAGCGATCCTCCCGGGCCTGGCTGCGGGCGGTGGGCTATATGTCCCGCACCCCCTCCCCCTTCTCCGGCTTCGATATCTTCAACAACATGGCCGTGGCCTGCGTGGGCCGGGGCACCGTGGAGGCCGCGGAAGCCTTCGAGGCCCTGGCGGACGAATATGAAGCCCTGGCGCAGGAGGGCAGAAGCAGCTTCAAGGGCGAGGAAAAATACCGCATCCTTTTCGAGGGCATCGCCTGCTGGGCGAATCTCCGCTTCACATACAAGGCCCTGCAGAGCCGGGGCATCAACCTCACCGCCTCCGTCTACGGGCCGGCCTTCAGCTTCCTCTACGGAAGCCTGGACGAGCTCATGGCCGCCTACGCCCTGGTGCCCAACTCCAACTGCTTCGAGCGGGAGCTGGAGCTGCGCGTGACCCAGGCTCTGGACAACCGGGTGGACGGGGCCGTGTTCCACGTCAACCGCTCCTGCAAGCGCTGGAGCAGCAACATCTATGAGCTGGAGCGGCAGTTCCGGGCTAAGACCGGCCTCCCCACCGTCACCTTCGACGGAGACCAGTCCGATCCCCGCTGCTTCTCCGAGGCCCAGTACGAGACCCGGGTGGAGGCCCTGACGGAGATCATGGAGGAAAACAAGGCGCGAAAGGGGGAAGCGGACCGTGTCTGAGCTTCAGGAGCTGCTGCGCACCTGCCGGGAGATCGCCTCGCACCCCGGCAAAGCCTGTCGAAGGGCCGCGGCCGCGGGCAGGAAGCTCGTGGGCGTCATGCCCTATTTCTGCCCGGAGGAGCTGGTCTACGCTGCCGGGATGCTGCCCGTCGGCCTCTGGGGCGCGGACATGCAGGCCAGCCTTTCCAGGCGCTACTATCCCTCTTTCATCTGCTCCCTGCTGCATACGGCCCTGGAGCTGGGGCTGCGGGGAGAGCTGGATATGCTCTCCGCCGTGATGATCCCCAATTCCTGCGACTCCCTGAAGGGCATGGCGGCCAACTGGAAATACGGCGTGGGGGACAGGATCCCCGTCGTCAGCGTGTCCTACGCCCAGAACCGCCGCATCCCCGCCGGGGAGGAATTCACCCTGTCCCAGTGGCGGAAGATCCTGCGTCAGCTGGAGGAGCTGGGGGGCGAGGCCGTGTCACCGGAGGCGGTCCGCGCCGCCGTCGCGGTGTACGACCGGAACCGCAGCGCGCTCCTGCGCTTTACGGAGCTGGCCGGTCAGCACCCGGAGCTCGTCACGCCCGGCGACCGCTGCGCCGTGCTGAAGGCGGGCTATTTCATGGACCGGGCGGAGCACAGCGCCCTGGCGGAGCGGATCAACGCCCTGCTGGAAAGCGCCCCGGCTTCGTGCTGGGAGGGGCTGCGCCTCGTCACCACCGGCATCCTGGCGGACGCCCCGGCGCTGCTGGACATTCTGGAGGAAAACCGCATCGCCGTCGCCGCCGACCAGGTGGCCTGTGAATCGGTGCCCCTGCGGTACCTCACCCCGGAGACGGAGGATCCCCTTCTGGGCATGGCCCGGCGGCTGGGGACCGTGGAGGGCTGCAGCGTCCTCTACGATCCCGGGAAGCAGCGGGGGCGGCAGCTGATCGAGCTGGTCAGGGACAGCGGGGCCGACGGCGTCCTGTGGCTGATGACCAAATTCTGCGACCCGGAGGAATACGATTACGTGCCCGTCAAGCGCATGCTGGACGAGGCGGGGATCCCCCTTCTCTGCGTGGAGACGGACCGGCAGACGGTGAACTACGAGCAGGCCCGCAGCGCCGTCGAGGCCTTTGCCGAGATCCTGCGGGAGACGAAAAACTGAATCCGCGAAAAAAACACCTTCTGTAACAGAACGCCGGCGGGGCAGCCCGCCGGCGTTCAACTGCAGAAGGAGTGATAGATTTGAACACGGAAACTTATGAGGAAGGCAGCAGGCGGCTCAACGAGCTGCTGCTGCGCACGAGCCCGGCGGAGCTGCCGGGCTTTTTCGCGCGCTGCGGGGGCGAGCTTACCACCGATCCGAAGCCCTTTGCGGCGTATTTCCGCCGGAAGATGGAGGAAAAGGGCCTGCTGCGGCAAAACGTCTTTCTGGCGGCCGACATCTCCGAGGGCTACGGCTACAAGCTCATTTCGGAGGAAAAGCGCACCCGGAAGCGGGACACCGTCCTCCGGCTCTGCTTCGCCGCCCGCTTTCGCCCGGAGGAGGCCCGGGAGGCGCTGATCCTATATGGTATGGCCCCCCTCCACGGGCGCTTCCCCCGGGATGCGGTGCTGCTGGTCGCCCTGCAGGCGGGGCTCCGGGAGATCCCGGAGGTCAACGAGCTGCTCCGCAGCTTCGGGCTGGCGGAGCTGAGATAGGCACGGCGGGGTCCGTTCCCACCGCGGCGGTGGGAACGGACTCAGTGTGTCGACAGAATGTCGACACACTGAGCGCAAAATCAGAAATGTTTTCTGATTTTGCATGGATTGAACGTGAGGGGGGATTCCCGTCCCCCCTCACAATTCCCCCATGCGTGTCGAGACCTTGAATCAAGGGTTTGTCTACAGTCCGGGTCCGTTCCCACCGCGGCGGTGGGAACGGACTTCGTTCCGGTCTGTTATGATGGACGAAAAACCGTGCAAGGAGGTCGAAGCATGAAATACTGCAGAAACTGCGGCGCGCCGCTGGAGGAGGGGACGAGATTCTGTCCCTCCTGCGGCACGCCGACCGGCGGGGTCCTCCCGGCCCCGGAGCCGCAGCCGGAGGCGTCTTTCCCCGGGGACCGGCGCAGGCGGCGCAGGAAGCCCCTGCTGCGAAGGGTCTGGTTCTGGCTGCTGCTCATCGTCGCCGCCGCGATCGTTCTTCCCCGGCTGAAAAGAGCTTCCCCCGCCGCTCCCAGGCAGACGGAGCGGACTCTGTCCGCCTCCGTTTCCCCCTCCCCCACCCGGCGTCCGGCCGCCACGCCGAAGCCCACGGTGAAGCCGACCCCGAAGCCCACGGCGACGCCCGCGCCGAAGTCCGGGGCGGCGGAGAGCGGCATTCGCCCGGAGTTCCGGGAGTTTATGGATTCCTACGAGGCGATCATGACGGAATACGCGGAGATAACGGAAAGGCTCCTGAAAGAGGACGGCGAGGACTATTTCTCCCTGCTGATGGACTATTACCGCATCCTGGAGGAATACGAGGCCTTCGAGGAGGCTTTCGAGGACATCGACGAGGAAGACCTCACCGACGAGGAGCTGGCGTATTATCTGGAGGTCAACCTCCGGCTGACGCAGCTGTTCCTGGACAGCGCGGGATAGCGGGCGCCGGGCGTTCCTGAAAAAACGAATCATGCGAACGGACGCCGGGAAACCGGCGTCCGCATCTTTTCCGATCATTCTCACCCCAGCCGCAGCGTTTCCGAGGGGGGCAGGCAGCGGTCTTCGCGGCAGACGTAAAAGGCGGTCCTGCCGTTCAGCAGCGGATAGTCCGCCGTGGGCGGGCAGACGGCCAGGAGGGGCGTTTCCAAGGGGACGGCGAAGGGCAGGTCCGCGAGGGTCTCCCGCTCCGCCGACGCGGCGACGACGCGGTCCGGCGGGTCCAGCACGTCGGAGAGGGCGGTGAGGTAAGCCGCGTGGCCCGCGGGGTCCAGTCCGGCGCGGGCGGCCAGCCAGTCCAGGAGCCGCGCCGTCCGCTCCTCCCGCTCCGGATCGGGCCGCAGGGCGTTCAGGCGCACCAGGGCCAGGGCAAGGAGGGAATTGCCGCTGGGTCCGGCCCCGTCGTAGCTCTCCTTCGGGCGCAGGATGAGCTGCTCCCCCGTCTGCCCGTACAGGAAAAAGCCGCCGTCCCCTTCGTCCCCGAACTCCGCGGCGACCGAGGCGGCCAACGCTTCCGCGGAAGCGAGCCAGCCGTCCTCCAGAGTCGCCCCGTAAAGGGCCAGCAAGGCGCAGAGGAAAGCGGCGCAGTCCGTCAGGCAGGCCCGGGGGCCCCGCTTCCCCGCCCGGAAGCTGCCATAGAGGGCGTCCCCCTCCCGGAGGTTTGCCTCCAGGAACGCCTGGGCCTCCCGCGCAGCGGCGAGGTATTTTTCCTCCCGGGTCGCCCGGTAAAGGGCGCAGAGGGCGGCGACGGCGAGGCTGTTTCGCCCCAGGAGGAGCTTATCGTCCTTATGCAGGGGAAAGCGGGCCCGGCGGTATTCCTCCACGGCGGGCAGGAGCCGGTCGAGCGCTCCCCCGTCCGGCCCCCGGCCCACGCGGTTGGGGAGGCTTTTCCCGTCGGGGTCCGCCCCCGTGACGCCGAAGCAGGCGCAGAAGGCTTCCCCGTCCCTGTCTCCCAGGAGCATTTTCAGTTCCTCCGGGGAGAAGCGGTAATACTTGCCTTCCTCCCCCTCGCTGTCCGCGTCCAGGGCGGCGTAAAAAGCCCCTTCGGGGCTGCGCAGCTCCCGGAGCAGGAAGTCCGCCGTCCGCTCCGCCACCCGCCGCCACAGGGGGCGGCCGGTGAGGGCATACGCCCGGGTATAGGCCAGGATCAGCAGGGCGTTGTCGTCCAGCATCTTTTCAAAGTGGGGGACGGCCCAGGCCCGGTCCACGGCATAGCGGCAAAAGCCCCCGCCGACCTGGTCGAAAATGCCCCCGGCGGCCATGGCCGAAAGGGTGGTCTCCGCCATGTGCAGCAGCCGCCCGTCTCCCCGCTTGCGGTATTGCTGCAGGAGGAAAATCAGCTGATGGGGCGCCGGGAATTTGGGCGCTTCCCCGAAGCCGCCGCAGGCTTCGTCGAAGCTGTGCAGGAAGAGCCAGAGGGCCCCCTGAAGGAGCCGGTCGTCCGCGGTCTGCGGCGGCAGCGCTTCCTCCGTCCGCGCCAGGAGGGCAGCCGCCGCCCTTTCGGCGCTGCCCAGGAGGGCCGGGCGGTCGCCGGACCACTTCTCCGCCGCGGCGGCCAGCAGCTCCAGGAGGCCGGGGCGGCCCCGGCGGGCGCTTTTGGGGAGATAGGAGGCGGCGAAGAAGGGCTTGCCCTCCGGCGTGAGCAGGAGGGTCATGGGCCAGCCGGCGCTGTCGCTCATGGCGCGGCAGGCCTCCATATAGACGCTGTCCACGTCCGGCCGCTCCTCCCGGTCCACCTTCACGGAAACGAAGCCGCCGTTCAGCAGGGCGGCCACCCCGGCGTCCGCGAAGCTCTCCCGGGCCATCACGTGGCACCAGTGGCAGGTGCTGTAGCCGATGCTGAGAAAGACGGGCTTATCCTCCCGCCGCGCCTTGGCAAAGGCTTCCTCCCCCCAGGGGTACCAGTCCACCGGATCGGACGCATGCTGCAGCAGATAGGGGCTCGTTTCCCCGGCGAGATGATTGGACATGATCAGTACCCTCCTTTCCCCTAGTCTGCGCCGCCCGCGCGGCCATCATACGCAGGGAGAAGCCGCAAGCCCGGCTTCTCCCCTGCCTTCAAGCGCCGTACCACGAGGGGACGACGCTTCTCATATGATCGTACCAGTCCATGATCTCCAGGAGCTGGGCGGTGAATTTGTGCACCTCCCCTTCCCCGAAGGGGATCGCCCAGGGGAGGGAGGACAGAGCGTTGGAGCTGACGTACAGCGCCAGAAGCTCCCAGAACTCCGGGGGAACGCTGCCGCCGAAATATCCGTCCACCATGCCGGAAGCAAAGGGCCGGGAAGCCTCGGCGCAGAACACGATGCGGTTGAATTCCTCCCAGGGGTCCCCGAAATCGTAGCGGTCGAAGTCGATGATCACGATCTCCCCGTCCCGGAGCATCATATTCCCGATGTGATAGTCCCCGTGCTGAAAGCACTGGGGTCGCCCGCGCAGAAGCGCCCGGTGGGCTTCCATATAGTCGATGAAGCATTCCGCTCCCGGGACCTTGATCGGGCAGGCGAGATAGCTCTCGATCTTCCGGTCCATCTTCCGGTTGAAGCGCTCCTCCCAATCCGGCGCGTCCTCCGGCGCGGGCAGGGAATGGATGCGCCGGAGGAGCCTGCCCGCCTCCTGCCCCAGGCGGCGCTGTACCTCCGCAGGCAGCGCGGGCACCGCCTCCTCCGCGTCGGAACCGTCGATCCAGGTATACAGGGCGGAAACGCTCCCATCCGGGCCGTCGCTGATCTCCAGGGGCAGGCTCACGGGGATCCCCAGGGCGGCGACGCGCCGCTGGAATTCAAAGGCCCTGTGGGTCCGCTCCGCCTTTTCCGGCGGCGCGACGCGCAGGAAAAACCTGCTTCCGTCCTCTGCGGCGGCGCAGTATTTCCGGTCCCCCGACCAGCCCTTGTTCACCTCGGTTCGGGAAACGAATTTCACGGCCGGTCCCCTTCTTTTTCCGCTCCGGCCTTCGGAAGGGCCGGCAGCTCCTTCAGGAGCAACTGATATTTTCTCCGGCTCGGGCTGCCCCGGAAGCGCAGCTCATAGCTGCCTCCGGCGGCGGAAAACATCATGGTTTCCTTCCCCGCCAGGTGGCACAGCTCCGGCTCCCCCATCTCCTCCAGGGTGAAGGCCGTCCCGCCCAGGCGCAGCCCGCTCGTATCCAGCTCCACCCGGCCGGAGGCGACCAGGGTCTCCCTGTGGTCCTCCCCGATCTGCCAGAGCTCCGCTCCCTCGTCGGCCAGACGCAGCTCCGCCGCCCGCCGCCGGAGCTCCGACAGCTGCCAGTCGTCCCACTGGGCGACGCTGCGGAAGGGAGCCCCTTCGTCGAAGAATCCGTCCTCCCCGTAGACGGCCCGAAGGCCGCAGGAACAGGCAAATACGCTGCCCTTGCCGTGCAGGGTGCCGATACCGCCGCATTTCGGGCAGAGGAACAGGGCTTCCTCCAGGCCCTCCGCCAGGCGTTTACCCTTATAGGGGATGTGCTCCCGGCTCTGGCTCTCGTCCGTATCCACCCACAGGTCGGCGGAGATGCGCGCGTTGATCTCCGGGAGGGACATTTTTTTCAGCTCCTCCGGCGGATAGACGTGCACCACGCCGCCCCGGAGGCGGCCCCGCCGCAGGGTCTTCGACCAGCGGGGATCGGTGAGGTAGCCCCCCTCGATGCGGTAGGTCACCACGGGGACGCCCGCGGTCTTCAGCAGCTTCGCCGTGGTGGGATGGAGGGGGAGGCTGCGCCCGTCCCAGGTGCGGTTCCCCTCGGGGAAGATGCAGATGGGCACCCCCTGGCGCAGCCAGCGCAGGATGGACAGCACCGTGGAGGCCGCCACGGTGCCCTTCACCCGGGAGATGGGACCGGTGGTCCAGCGCATGATCGCGCCCAGGAGCTTCTTGCGGAAGGCGTGCTCGCTGGCCACGTAATACATATGCTTTTTGATGAAGCTGAAGGCCACGAAGAACTGATCCGCCCCGCAGCTGTGGTTGGGCAGCACGATATAGCCCCCCTCCAGCTCCGGCGCGGGGGAAAAGTCGAAGGGGCCGTAGTGCAGGCGCAGAAATACCTTTACGATGGGCAGGCAATGGACCCAAAGCCAGCGGTGCCGCCGCAGCAGCCGCGCTTTCTCCTTTTCCGGGTTTTTCTCCATGGCTCAGGTCCCTCCCTGCAGCAGCTTTTTCAGTTCGAACAGGATGTTCATGGCCTCCAGGGGCGTCAGGGTATTGATGTCGACGTCCCGCAGCCGGTCCAGGGCCTGCTCGGCTCCCAGGCCGCCCAGGGAAAGCTGGTGCTCCTCCTCGGAGGGTGCCGTTTCCTCTGCAAGGGACACGGATGCGGGCAGGGCGTGCTTTTCCAGCTGGGTCAGCACCGCCCGGGCCCGGCGGATCACCGAATCCGGCACGCCGGCCAGCTTCGCCACCTCCACGCCGTAGCTCCGGTCCGCCCCGCCGGGGACGATGCGCCGGAGAAAGATCACGTCCTCCCCCCGCTTCTTCACGGCGGTATTGAGGTTTTTCACCCCGGGGAGGGTGGCTTCCAGCTCCGTCAGCTCGTGGTAGTGGGTAGCGAACATGGTGCGCGCCCCCAGCTTTTTCGGATCGGCGCAGTATTCCAGCACGGCCCGGGCGATGCTCATGCCGTCGTAGGTGCTGGTGCCCCGGCCCACCTCGTCCAGGATGATGAGGCTGCTCTTCGTGGCGTTTTTCAGAATGGAGGCCACCTCCATCATTTCCACCATGAAGGTGCTCTGGCCGGAGGAAAGATCGTCGGAAGCGCCGATGCGGGTGAAGATGCGGTCCGCGATCCCGATGTGGGCGCTCTTCGCCGGGACGAAGGAGCCGATCTGCGCCATGAGAACGATCAGGGCCGTCTGGCGCATATAGGTGGACTTGCCCGCCATGTTGGGGCCGGTGATGATGAGGGCCCGCTCCCCGTCCGCGTCCAGGCGGGTATCGTTGGCGACGAAGATCCCGTCGGTCAGCGTCTGCTCCACCACGGGATGCCGCCCGTCCCGGACGTCGATCACGCCGGAGACGTCCACCTCCGGCATGCAGTAGCCGTTTTTCACCGCCGTCTCGGCCAGGGAGGCCAGGGCGCCCAGGGCAGCGACGGCCTCCGCCGTTTCCCGGATCACGGGCGCCATGGCGGCCACCCGGTCGTTCAGGTCCTTGAAGATGCGGTATTCCAGCTCTCCCAGCCGGTCCCGGGCGGTGAGGAGCTGGCTTTCCAGATCCTTCAGCTCCTCGGTGACGAATCGCTCGCCGTTCACCAGGGTCTGCTTGCGGATGTAATCCTCCGGCACGGCCTCGCTCTGGCTGCGGGGCATCTCGATGTAGTAGCCGAAGACCTTGTTGTAGCCCACCCGGAGCTTTTTGATGCCCGTGCGCTCCCGTTCCTTGGCCTCGATGGCGGCTACGGCGCCCCGGGCGTTTTCCGTGAGCTCCCGCAGCCGGTCCACCTCCGGGCTGTAGCCCGGGCGGACCATGCCGCCCTCCCGCACGGAGAAGGGAGGATCGTCCCCGATGACGGTCTTCACCTGCTCCCGCAGCTCCGCCAGCTCGTCCATCCCCGCGATCTCCCGCAGGAGGGCGCTCTTCATGGGCTGCAGCAGCCCTTTCAGCTCCGGCAGGGCCTCGGCGGAGGCGGCCAGGGAATTGAGGTCCCGGGCCCCGGCGCTGCCGTAGACGATGCGGCCGATGAGCCGCTCCATATCCTCCACCTGCTTCAGGGCCTCCCGCACTTCGCCCCGGGCGACGCCGTCGTCCGCCAGCTCCGCCACGGCGTTCAGCCGCCGTTTGATGAGGGCGGGACTCAGCAGGGGCTTTCCCAGCCAGGACCGCAGGAGCCGCCCGCCCATGGAGGTGCGGGTCCTGTCCAGCACCCAGAGGAGGCTCCCCTTTTTCTCCCCGCTGCGGATGGTCTCCGTCAGCTCCAGGTTCCGGCGGGTCTGCCAGTCCAGCTCCATATAGTGGCCCGCGGCGTATTTCGTGAGGGCGTTGATATAGCCCAGCTCCGTCTTCTGGGTGCGGTGCAGGTAGGTCAGCAGGGCCCCGGCCGCTACGGTGAGGGCGGGACTGTCGCTCTTCGAAGCGCCGAAATGCTGCCGGTACCAGGCCGCGGACTCCTCCGTGCCGAAGAAATCCGCCGTCTGGCACATGCATTTCATCCGTTTGGTGAGAAGATTGCGGATCTCGGCGCAGGCTGCCGCGCCGTCGTTCAGCAGCACTTCGCTGGGCGAATAGCGCACCAGCTCGTTCACCAGATGCTCCGGGGCGCCGCCGGGAAACTCCGCGGCCAGGAATTCGCCGGTGGACAGGTCGGCGAAGCAGGAGACGCCCGCTTCCTCCGTGAGGTATACGGCGGCGATGTAATTGGCCTTCCGCTCCTCCAGCATGCTCTTTTCCACCACGGTGCCGGGGGTGATGATGCGCAGGATATCCCGCTGCACCAGGCCCTTGGCCAGGGCGGGATCCTCCATCTGCTCGCAGATGGCGACCTTGTAGCCCTTGCTCAGGAGCTTGGCCACGTAGCTCTCGTAGGCATGGTAGGGCACGCCGCACATGGGAGTCTGCTCCTCGGGGGGGCGGCTCCGGTCCCGGGTGGTGAGGGCCAGGTCCAGCTCCCGGGCGGCGGTGCGGGCGTCCTCGTTGAACATTTCGTAGAAATCTCCCAGGCGGAAGAAAAGGATGCAGTCCGGCAGCTCGTCCTTGATCCGGTGATACTGCCGCATCATGGGGGTACCCTCTGCCATCAGTCTCCCTCCTTATCCCTCAGCTCCGCGCTGAGGCTGTAGCTGTTCGAGCCGGTGATCGCCGCGTCCCGGAAGGTTCCGACGAGGGCCGGGCTCCCCTCCAGGTGGATGAGGCGGTTGTGGCTGCTGCGGGCGGTGAGCTGCCCGGGCCTGTCCCCCTCCCCGTCGATGAGGATGCGGTATACGTTCCCCACATGGGCCGCCTGCAGCTCCAGGGAGATGCGGTTCTGGACCTGAAGGAGCCGGTCGAAGCGCTTCTGCTTTTCCTCCTTCGTGAAAGGGTCCGGCAGGCTCGCCGCCGGGGGGCCCACCCTGGGGGAATAGAGAAAGGTGAAGAGCATGTCGAAGCGCAGGTCCTCCACCAGGCGGACGGTATCCTCAAACTCGCCGTCCGTCTCTCCGGGGAAGCCCACGATCACATCGCTGGTGAGGGCGACGTCCGGCATGAGGCTGCGGGCATAGGCGACCTTTTTTCGGTAGATCTCCCCGGTGTAGCCCCGGTTCATGGCCCGGAGCACCCGGTCGTTCCCGCTCTGGAAGGGCAGATGGATGTGCCTTTCCACCTTCTCGCAGGCGGCCATGGTGTCGAAAAGTCGCTCCGTCGCGTCCTTGGGATGGCTCGTCATGAAGCGGATGAAAAACTCTCCCTCCATGGCGTTGATCTCCTTCAGCAGCCAGGCGAAGTCCTCGCCGCCGTCCAGGTCCCGCCCGTAGGAATTCACGTTCTGGCCCAGGAGGAAGATCTCCTTATAGCCGTCGCCGATGAGCTGCCGGGCTTCGGCCAGGATGTCCTCCGGGCGGCGGCTCCGCTCCCTGCCCCGCACGTAGGGCACCACGCAGTAGGAGCAGAAATTGTTGCAGCCGGACATGATGGGAAGCCAGGCGCGCACCCCCTCGGCGCGCAGCACCGGCAGTCCCTCGTATCTTTCCCCGTCGATGTCCCGGGCCTCGAAGATCCTTCCCCGGTGGGGGCGGAGCATCCGCTCCAGGAGCTCCGGGAAGCGCCAGAGCTCGTTGGTGCCGAAGACCAGGTCCACGTAGGGGAAGGACTTTCTGATCTTTTCCCGCATATGCTCCTGCTGCACCATGCAGCCGCAGAGGACGATGCGCTGCTCGGGCTTCGCCCGCTTCGTATGGCTGAGAGCGCCCACGTTCCCCAGGGCCCGCAGCTCCGCGTGGCCCCGGACGGCGCAGGTGTTCACCACGATCAGATCAGCCTCCGCCTCCGACCCGGTGAAGCCATAGCCCATTTCCCGGAGCATGCCCCGGATGCGCTCGCTGTCAGCTTCGTTCTGCTGGCAGCCGTAGGTATCCACCCAGGCCAGCGGCCGGGCGGGTCTGGCTGCGTTTTCCGCCGCCAGCCGGGCCATGACGGCCCGCTGGGCGGCAAGCTCTTCTTCCGTTACGCTGCGAATCTGCGGCACTTCCGCTTCCCCCGTCATCTCTGTAATAAGGATAAATTATACCATCCTTTCTTCCCCCTGACAATAAAAATCCGCAGCCCGGCGCGCCGGGCTGCGGAGGGAGCGAGGCGGGCTACTTCAGGTCCTTCTTCCGGAAGACCAGCCAGGAGCCCAGCAGGGAGGCGGCGGTCACCGCGGCCGCGACGGCGGCGGCGGGATACAGGGCGGCGGGGGCGTTCTCCGGCTTGAAGAGGTCCTTGGCGCCGGCGGCCATGAAGGGGAGTGCCCTGCGTACGGCCGCGGGCAGCAGGACCTCCAGCATGCGGCAGAGGTTCAGCCCGATGGCGGCAAAGGGGCCGACGGCAAAGGCGATGAAGGCGGAAAGGCAGACGTCCTCCGCCGTGATGAGCAGCCAGAGGGAGACCGTCTGCCGCCGGTACTCCGGCGGGATATATTCCCAGCGGATGGGAAAGGACATGAAGCAGCCGAAGGCGACGCCCCAGCGCACCAGCAGGGCGCAGAAAAGATAGGGCAGCAGGAGCTGCAGGAACACCGCCCGGCGGGAACCGCCCCGCAGCAGCATTTCCGAGGCGGCCCGTTTCCGTATCCCATAGCCGATGATCCAGACGGAGAGCAGGACGTTGGCGATAAAGGGGGCGAGAGAGGTGTTGCACAGGGCGCAGAGGTAGTAGTACTGCGCGATCTCCGGATCGTTGACGAAGGCCTCCCACATGGCTTCCGCGGTGTCATAGCTCCCCGTCAGGCCCAGCGACTGGCCCAGGCTGTCCGCGCTCACGAAGTTATGGGCGCGCATAAACGCGCCGAAGCTGATCGTGGTGCGCATGCCCCCCGCGAGCTCCCACCAGCACAGGAAGAACAGCAGGATAAAAGCCAGAAGAAAACGCCAGTCGCCGAACAGGCGGCGCAGAGAAAAGCCGGTGAGTCTCATTCCCATTCCTTTTCATCCTCCCCGCAATCCTCCCGCAGCCGGAAGAAATAGTCCTCCAGCCGCTTCATCCCCTCGGCCTCCAGCCGCCGCTCCAGCTCCTCCGCCGGCAGCGTCTGCCGCAGCCTGCCCCCGATGAGGAAGATATAATCCGTCGCCAAAAGGCGGAGGGTCTCCAGGTCGTGGCTGGAGATGAGCATGGTGACGCCCTTTTCCCGGTTCAGGCGCAGCAGCAGCTCCCGGAGGTCCCGGCTGCCCTCCGTGTCCAGGCCGTTCATGGGCTCGTCCAGCACCAGGAGCTCCGGCTCCCCCAGGAGCGCCGCCGCCACGCCGTAGCGCTGCTTCTGCCCCGTGGAGCAGAGGGCATAGCTCCCCATGCCCACCTTCCGCTCCGTGATGCCCAGGCTTTT
>JAEEGL014117137.1_pt1 | contig 14229 bp, 13 predicted proteins | sample 9134231 | NCBI WGS metagenome assembly JAEEGL01 (sample SAMN16246548, study PRJNA631951) | gut metagenome | biome: gut microbiome; feature: rumen; material: fiber-attached | host: Bos | place: Iran: Karaj | collected 2018-10 | reverse complement strand
TTTATTTACCGCTTTGTAAAAATCGTCCGCCGTGTATTTTTTTACGGAAGGGAAGATCCTGCAAAGCTCGGGGAATATATAATCGCAGAAACCGCGGCTCCTGCCGAGAATATTTTCGTAAAATCTGCTTTGACTCTCGTGAATGCCCATCGAAACTCCTCCGTCAAGCACCGTATACGCGAATTCGTCATTCGCTCCCGTTTCGTACAGTGCGTGTCCTCCTTCGTGTATCACCGAGAACATCGATGAGGAGAAGTCGTCCTTCTTGTAATTCGTCGTTATCCTGACGTCGTGATGAGACCCGATCGTCGCCGTAAAAGGATGCTCCGTTGTTCCGAGTCCTACGTGATCCGTATCAAGACCGATCAGTTTCATCAGATATTCGGCAAGTTCTTCCTGTTTCGCATCCGAGAAATTGCCTTTTAAAACAGAATCATCCACCTGGGGTTTTTTAACCGCTTTTTCGATCAGCGGGACGAGTCTCTCTTTGAGGCGGCCGAAAAATTTGTCACATATTTTCATATTGAGGCCTTCCTCAAACTCGTTCAGCCAGTAATCGTACGGTTTCTTCGAAGGATCCAAATAGCCCGCGAACCTTTTGTTTGTTTCGAAGATCTTCTCAAGGTACGGTTCGAACAGCGCGAAATCGCTCGTCTCTTTTGCCTTGTGCCAGACATCGTCTGCCTCGACGAGCAGCACCTGATACGCGACATATTCGTCCATCGGGATTTTTTTCATATCCCTGAACGACTTCAAAAGAAGGAAGACCTGTCTTTTTTCCGCTTCTGTGAGCTCATCTTTTCTTGCGTCAAGCGCCTCGAGCAGCTTTTCTGTATTCTTCGACGTAGACATTTTGTAAATGTCTTCAGTCAGAACGGAAAGTGCTCTCGCTCTGTTTTGCGCAGTGCCTTTCGGCGCAGTCGTCATACCGTCGTATGAAATGATTTCCAGCGCGTGAGCATATGCCGCATGCTTTGCCTGTATTTTTGCCAGTCTTTCTCTTGCATTCTTAAGATCCATAAATTTTCCTCCATGGTTGATTTTTCTTTATTATACCAACTCCGCGCGTAAAATGCGTCACACTGCCGAACATTTTTGCAAAAAAATCTGAGTTTTTTCAAAAATTTTTATTGACAATCCGTTTTTCAAATGATATCATATTCAAGCTGTCGTAAAAAGGCGGCACAAAAGCTGGTGTAGCTCAGCAGGTAGAGCAACTGACTTGTAATCAGTAGGTCGGGGGTTCGATTCCGTCCACCAGCTCCATATTGTCCGGTATTTGCCGGGCAAAGCGGGAGATTTCCCGAGTGGCCAAAGGGGACAGACTGTAAATCTGCTGGCAGTGCCTTCTGTGGTTCGAATCCACAATCTCCCACCAAAAAAACAGCCCATCGAACGATGGGCTGTTTTTTTGATCGCGCATAAGTGGATTCGAACCGAGCGTTAGCACATAAAAGATCAATAAGGAGCAGAGTAAGAGGTGCGTAGGGACATGCCGGTGGCATGTCCCAGCGAGGAGGGCCCTTTAAGCAAATTTCAGACATGGAACGAAACCGGCTGAAATTTGCGTGGGCGAATCCACAATCTCCCATTTATATTGCTCTCTTTTATCTGTTAATAAAACCAAGGATCATAATCGCCGTCGGTGCAGTGAACTATATAATGAAATTGATTACATTCTGCAATATTTTTGATAGGATAATCAATTCTTTCAAGCGCTGCCCATTCCTCTGTCGTTCCATTGTAAAAAAAAGTCTTTTCAGTGTAATCGCCAATTGCATATTCGAAATATCTTATTGCAAAGAGAGGGAAACCATCTGTTATGGTAATATTTTCGAAGGAAATGTATGCGAAGTCATTACCAAAAGCATAACTGCCAATGCTTATAACACTATCCGGAATGGCAATGGTTCTTAACACGCCGCACCCAGAGAATGCATGTTCTCCGATTTTAATAACACTATCCGGAATGTGTATTTCTTTTAATCTGGAACAACCTGCAAATGCGTCACTGCCTATAAAAGTAATGCCTTCTGGGATAGTTATACTTAAAAGTCCATGGAAGCCATAGAATGCAGATGCTCCTATGTTTTTTATTCCTTTTGGGAGGACAAGATTGGTTAGTGCCTCATAGCCATCAAATGCTTTTCCGGCAATAAATTTTGTGTTTTCGTTTATAGATATTCCTGGTTTATTTAAATCTTTTACCCTAACAAATATGAAATACGGATTATTGCCATTTCTTAAATATAGTCCGTTATCATATTCTGTAAGCGGTAGATTATTACAACCGGAAAAGGATGAATCCATATATTCGACAGTTTCGGGCATATAGATTTCTTTCAAGTTTTCACAATCGGCAAAAGCGTGACTGCCAATATATGTTACACTATCAGGAATATGTATTTCTTTAAGTTTTTTGCATCCATTAAATGCGGACTCTCCTATATATGTTACACTGTCCGGAATATATATTTCCGTCAAGTTTGCACAACTGCTAAAAGCGCGACTTCCTATACTTGTGATACCTTCCGGAATAGTAAACGATTCGATAGAGCAATTGGAAAATGTACGATCTCCGATTATGTTTATTCCAGCAGGTAGAGTGACGCTTTTAGCATGACAATTACTATCCCAACTACCTCCATGGTAAAATGCGTTACTTGCAATAAAACGTGTATTTTCATTAACTGTAATGCTTGTAATATCGATGCTTACTGAAACAAGCATCAGATAAGGATTGTTCTTGTTGCCGAGATAAAAGCCATTGTCATACTGGGAATAAACCAGATTCCTGCAGTTCGAAAAAGCATCTGGAGCGATATATGTAAGGCTGTCTGGTAAGTCAACATTTTGAAGAAAAGTGCAGGAAGCAAAAGCAGAAGAACCTATAGATTTCATTCCGGCTGGAATATTGATTTCTGTAATTCCCTTGCAATTTGCGAATGCTCCTTCTCCTATAAATCGGGTATTCTCATTTATTATTGCTTCTGTTATTTGATCGTTTTCAGCTTTATAGAGATACAAATATGGATTTTTATTGCTTCCAAGATAAAAGGCGTTTTCATACTTGCTGAATATTTGTTCGTTATTAAAATACGAATACGTAAGTATTGAACCGCATTCCTCCAGATCGTCAGGCAAGGTGATTGATTGTAAATTCATACAGCCAGAAAAAGCAGAATTGCCTATAGTTTTAACGCTTTGAGGAATATCAACCTTTTCAAGTGAACTGCAGTTGTAGAAGGCGAAATCGCCTATGGTCTTGATACTGTCAGGAATAACGATATCTTTAATACTATTATAGCCTGCAAAAGCATTTTCCCCAATCGATGTAACAGGTTTGCCGTTATACGAATCTGGGAGAACGACTTTCTCAAGTAATAGAATGCTGTGCCGCGGCCGTATTTCATACGAACCATCCTTGAGCAAATCAAACCGAAAATAGCTACTCGGTGTGATTCCGTCGTCAATTGTCGGATCATCTGTTACTTCCGGAACAATTGTTGGGGATTCCGCGATTTGATCAGTAACTGTTACGTGTTCAGTTTCTGCGGGCGTTGGATTAGGCGTTGGATTATTTGTTCTTTCATTTAAGTTTTGTGTTGTATGATTGCAGGAACACAACGATACCAAAGTGAAAAGAAGGATAAGCATAACCGTTAAAAATCTCTTCATAATAATCCCTTTCCGCCAAAGATAAGATAATATGATTAATTTGAATTTAGTGACGTTTATATCTATGGCAGATGCATTATACTATAATCTGGCAAATTCCACAATGAGTAATGCAAAGGGAATAGTGAGGGCTATTATCTACATCCAAGAAGGTAGTTTCACAGATGAGCCTCTTTTGTTTATAACGTGAACCGGATCCTCACTTCCGCGTTTTTTATTGAAAACTACCCAAAAACGCAAAATAATGTTATACTTTAAGCGTTTTAAATACGACTGTTTTAACGTTTCGAACGTTTTTTAGGCGAAAAGAAACATAAAAGGCGTTTTTGATTAGATTTTCAAAGAATGATCCGGGAAAGGGTAAAAATATGTTCAAACGTTTCATATCATATTACAAACCGCACATAAAGATGCTCGTGCTCGACATGCTCGCGGCTCTGATGATCTCCGTGACAGGTATGATATATCCGATCGTGACGCGCAGGATGCTGAATGACTACATCCCGAACAGGTTGTACAAAACGATACTGATCGCCGGGATAGTCGTGCTGGTCCTGTATATCATCAGACTGCTTCTGCGCTATTTTGTCCAGTATTACGGCCATGTGATAGGCGTAAAAATGCAGTCCCAAATGCGCCGTGATCTATTTGCTCATCTTCAGAAGCTGCCTTTCAGTTTTTACGACGAAAACGAAACAGGTAAAATAATGACGAGGATCACGAGCGATCTGTTCGAAGTTTGCGAACTCGCGCATCACGGACCGGAGAATCTGCTGATCAGCTCTGTTATGATCGTCCTTTCATTCATATATCTGATGACGATCGATCCGTATCTGACGCTGATCGTGTTCGTTTGTGTGCCGATACTTATAATAGTAGCCGTGCATTTCAGAAAGCAGATGAGAAGGGCATTTGACGACAGAAGAAAGAGCAACGCCGTGATAAACGCGGCCGTAGAGAGCAGCGTCACGGGCATAAGGGTCACGAAAGCTTATACGAATTCAGCCAGGGAGATCGAAAAATTCGAAGACGGCGACAGGCAGTTCATAGACGCTTCGAAGCGGGCGTACAAGGCAATGGCGAAATTTTTCTCGTCTACGCAGTTCATCACAGACATTTTTAACGTCATTATTCTGATCGCCGGGGGACTTTTCCTGTATGCGGGAAGGATATCTTTCGGAGATTATTCAACATTCATCGTTTCGGTGAATCTGTTCATAAGCCCCGTGAATACGCTGATCAATTTCATGGAGCAGTACCAGAACGGAGTGAGCGGCTTCAAACGCTTCGCTGAGATCATGGATGAAAAGCCTGAAACGGACGCGCCCGGAGCGAAAGAACTCACTGATGTACAAGGCGATATCGAATTCAAAAACGTAAGCTATTCATATGATACGTCGGGAGAGGTGCTGCACAATGTGGATCTGCATATCGAAAAAGGCAGGCGTCTCGCGCTCGTAGGTCCTTCCGGAGGCGGTAAAACGACGATCTGCCATCTTCTGCCCCATTTTTACGAGCTGAAGGACGGAAAGGGCACGATCATGATCGACGGCAAAAACATCATGGATCTGACGCTCGAATCTGTCAGAAAGAATATCGGAATAGTGCAGCAGGATGTTTTCCTCTTCTCGGGAACGATCAGGGAAAATATCCTCTACGGCAGACCTGACGCGACGGACGAGGAGGTCGTTGAGGCCGCAAAACGCGCGAATATACACGATTATATAGAGACGCTTGAAAACAAATACGACACGGAGATCGGAGAGCGAGGCGTAAAACTCTCCGGAGGCCAGAAGCAGCGTCTCAGCATTGCGAGGGTCTTTCTTAAAGATCCCGCCATTCTGATACTCGACGAAGCAACGAGTTCGCTGGACAATACGACAGAAGTGCTCATACAGCATTCTCTCGACGAGCTTTGCAGGGGAAGGACGACTCTTGTAGTGGCGCACAGACTTTCAACGATAAGGAACGCCGACGAGATAGCCGTCGTAATAGGCGGCAGGATAAAGGAGCGCGGAACGCACGACGAGCTGATGGAAGCAGACGGAGTGTATAAAAAACTGTATTCTCTTCAGTTCCGCGAGAACGATCTGATCGGGTGACTTTTTTCGCGGCAAACACATGCGGCGTGTAAAAAAACCGAAAACATCAGGAGGTCCTTCTGTGCGGAGCCGGGAACGAACTGTCTTTACAAAGACATCGTGCTCGGATAGGACAAAAATCGAAAAACGGTATATAATTACATAGAAACTTGATCAAAGGAGAAATATTTATGGGTAAAAAATTAGTTGCTTTTTTCAGTGCAAGCGGAATTACTAAAAAATTGTCGGAGAGGCTCGCGAAAGCGGCTGACGCGGATCTTTTCGAGATAGTTCCGGAGAAGATTTATACGAAGGCGGACCTCAACTGGATGGACCCGAAAAGCCGCAGCTCCGTGGAAATGCAGAACAAATCGTTCAGACCGGCGATCGCAAATGACTGCCTCGTAAAAAATATGGACGATTACGACACGCTTTTCATTGGCTTCCCGATCTGGTGGTACGTGGCTCCAACTATCGTCAATACATTCCTCGAGCAGTACGATCTCACCGGCAAAAAGATCGTGGTCTTCGCGACTTCCGGTTCGAGCGGAATGGGAGACACGGTAGAGGAACTCAAACCTTCTGCGAAAGGTGCGAATTTCGTAGCCGAAAAGAGGCTTCCCGCGAGAGCGACGGAGGAAGATCTCAAAGACTGGCTGGCAGGAATAAAACTGTAAAAAGGAGAAAAACATGGTAAATTTTGAATATTTTACGCCTACGAGGATCATTTTCGGCAAAGATGTGATCAAAAAGCTTCCCGAAGTTATAACGCCTCTCGGAAAGAGAGTGTTGCTCACATACGGCAGCGGAAGCATCAAAAGAAACGGTCTCTATGACAAAGTTATCGAACTTTTGAAGGGCTTTGAGATCTATGAACTTTCAGGCATCGAACCGAATCCGAAATACTCCACAAGCGTCGTCTCAGGAGTAAAAATCTGCAAGGAGAATAACATTGACGTCATCCTTGCGGTAGGAGGCGGAAGCGTTCTCGACTGCTCGAAGGCTATAGCGGCAGGCGCGAAATACGATGGAGAAACTTGGGATCTGATCATCAGAAAAGCTCCTACGCTTGCGGCTCTTCCGATCGTAGACATAATCACGATGGCCGCAACGGGAAGCGAATACGACTGTTTCGGCGTCATTTCAAGGACTGAGACAAACGACAAGCTCGGTTATTCGAGCGAGCACGTCTTCCCGGTGGCGTCGTTTATCGATCCGACATACACATTCAGCGTGCCCAAAAGACAGATGCTCGCAGGCGTCGCGGATGCGATGAATCACATATTCGAACAGTATTTTAACAGCGAACCGAACGGGCTGGCAGACGGAATGATGGAATCCTCACTGAAAAGCCTTATAAAAAACGTAAAAATCGCCGTTGACGACCCCGAAAACTACGATGTGAGAGCTGAAATATTCCTGAACTGCACACTCGCATGCAACGGGATCCTTTCGATCGGAGAAGAGTATTCAGGCTGGCCGATGCATGCAATGGAGCACGCTCTTTCAGCTTATTACGACATCACGCACGGCATAGGTCTGGCAATTTTGACGCCCAGATGGATGAGGCACATTTTAAACGGGAAAACGGAGGGCAGGATAGCGCAGTACGGTATCAACGTGCTCGGGATCGATCCGATGCTTCCGACAAGAAAAGCGGCTGAAAAGACGATCGACGAAACGTATGCGCTCTATGAATCGCTTGGCATCCCGATGCACCTCAAAGATGTGGGCATTGATGAAAAGCGCCTCGGCGAAATGGCGCGTCACGTATTGGAGACGAAAGACCTCGACGAAACCTGGAATTATTTCCCGCTCACGGAGCAGGATGTGCTCGATATTTACAAAGCCTGCCTGTAAAAAACAGGTCAATATAAAAGGAGCGGCCGCATTTTCGCGGCCGTTCTTTTTACGTAAAACGGTTCGGTTATTTGTTCTGATGAGCTAAAAAAAGTCAAGCTTCAGTCATCGAGCAGATCATTGTGTCTGTGACACGACTCTCCTCCGGTAGAAAACAGATCGCTGTCGAATGAGATGGAATTTTTGGAATAGTAGTCTTTGACTGCTGCCTTTATCGCTTCCTCTGCGAGAACGGAGCAGTGCAGCTTGTGAGCGGGCAGCCCGTCAAGTGCTTCCGTCACGGCTTTGTTTGTGAGCTCGAGCGCTTCGTATACGTGTTTTCCTTTGATCATTTCCGTTGCCATCGAACTTGAGGCGATCGCGCTGCCGCAGCCGAACGTTTCGAATTTTACGTCCGTGATGACAGAATCTTCTATCTTGAGATATATTCGCATGATATCGCCGCACACGGGATTTCCGACTTCTCCTACGCCGTCAGCGTTTTCGATGACTCCGACATTTCTCGGATTTCTGAAATGATCCATTACTTTTTCACTGTATAATGCCATAAATGATCATCCTCTCGAAGTTTTATTTTTCGAAAATATGCGGTCTGATGCCGCTTTCAAGATCTCTCCAGAAAGGAGACATATTTCTCAGATATGCGACGACGTCTGTAACGGACTTTATGATATAATCGACTTCTTCCTCGGTGGTATCTTCCCCGAGAGTGAGTCTCAAAGAACCGTGAGCGACCTCGTGCGGTCTTCCTATAGCGAGTAAAACGTGGCTCGGATCGAGCGAGCCGGAAGTGCAGGCGGATCCTGAAGAAGCGGCGATGCCGAGATCGTCGAGCAGGAGCAGGAGACTTTCGCCTTCGATGCCTTCAAAACAGAAATTGACGTTGCCGGGGAGACGTTTTACGCTGTCGCCGTTAAGCGCCGAATAGGGGATCGAGCGGAGTCCTTTGATAAGTTTGTCGCGAAGGCGAGTGAGCTTCGAGGTGTACTCGCAAATATTTGAAGATGCTTCTTTAAAAGCCTCTGCGCATCCGACTATACCTGCGACGTTTTCCGTTCCGGCCCTTTTGTTTTTCTCCTGTGCGCCTCCTGAGATGAAAGATTCGAGAGGCACGCCTTTTCTCGCAAAGAGGACACCCGTGCCTTTCGGCCCGTGGAATTTATGGGCGGAAATGGAGAGATAATCGATATTTGCGTCCTTTACGTCGATGGGAATATGGCCTGCGGCCTGCACTGCGTCAGTATGGAACAAAACGCCGCGGGATCTGCATATTTTACCTATATCTTCGATCGGCTGGACCGTTCCGATCTCGTTGTTTGCCCACATGACAGTGACAAGGCACGTGTCTTCCCGGATCGCCGAAGCTACCTCGTCTCCGGTGATGAGACCGGACGAATGTACGTCGAGAAGGGTGATCTCGAATCCTTCCCTGCGCAGACGCTCGAGCGTATGAAGGACGGCGTGGTGTTCGAAAGCTGTCGAAACAATGTGTTTTTTACCCTTTTTGGCGCCGGCATGAGCCGCTGAAAAAATCGCCTGGTTGTCGCTCTCGCTTCCTCCGGATGTAAAATATATCTCTCTCGCGTCAGCGTTAATAACAGACGCCACGTCAGCTCTCGCGAGTTCGATCGCCTCCTTCGCTTTCTGACCGAAAGAATACAGACTCGACGGATTTCCGTAAAATGTTTCGAAATAAGGCATCATTTTTTCAAGTACTCCGGCTGACAGTTTTGTAGTCGAAGCATTGTCCGCATAGATCATCTTATTTTACAGCTCCTTTTTCTGCGAACTCAATCCTGGAACAGGGGAGTGGAAAGATATCTGTCTCCTGTGTCGGGAAGAAGGACGACGATCGTTTTACCTTTGTTTTCGGGGCGTTTTGCGAGAGAAATGGCGGCGAAAGCGGCGGCGCCTGAAGATATTCCGACGAGGACGCCTTCCGATTTGCCTATGAGCTTGCCTGTCGCAAACGCGTCTTCATTTGAGACCGGTATGATCTCATCGTAGATCTTTGTATTAAGAACATCGGGGACAAAGCCCGCGCCTATGCCCTGGATCTTGTGAGGACCGGCGATGCCTGTCGACAAAACAGCGGAAGATGCGGGTTCTACGGCGACGACTTTTACTGAAGGATTCTGTGATTTCAGATATTCGCCCACGCCTGTCACGGTGCCGCCTGTTCCCACTCCCGCGACGAAGATATCAACTTTGCCGCGCGTATCTTTCCAGATCTCCGGGCCAGTTGTCTTAAAATGCGCTTTCGGATTTGCGGGATTTACGAACTGTCCGGGGATAAAACTGTTTTTGATCTCTTTCGCCAGTTCTTCAGCCTTTGCGATGGCGCCCTTCATGCCTTTTGACCCCTCTGTGAGTACGAGCTCCGCTCCGTATGCTTTCATGAGCTGACGTCTTTCGACTGACATAGTCTCAGGCATAACGATAATTATCTTATATCCTCTTGCCGCGGCAACAGCAGCGAGACCTATGCCCGTATTGCCTGACGTCGGCTCAATTATCGTCGAATCAGGAAACAGCTTTCCGCAAGCTTCGGCGTCATCGAGCATTGCCTTCGCGATTCTGTCCTTTACAGATCCCGCCGGGTTAAAATATTCGAGTTTAGCGAGCACTCTCGCGCCGAGCTTCTCATTTTTCTCAATATGCGAAAGCTCCAGCAAAGGCGTCTTTCCGATGAGTTCGTCTGCAGATTTGTAAATTTTTGCCATTTTTACCATCTCCGTTGCATGATTTTTTCGAAAATACCTACTTGTTTGGTAGGTAAAAAAACTATACAGCCATTTGTTTTTTTTGTCAACAGGATTTTTTCGAGTTAACAAAATATTAACAATTGAGGACCTCATTATGATTCTGTAACCAATCCCTGACGCTTTACAAACAAAAAAGAGGTGGGTATAATAAGACCACTGGGTGGTTCTGTCAGACAGGACCTTAAGAATTTCGATACAACATTAATTATCAAAAATATGTCGAAAAACTGTTATATAGTCGGAGATGAATACAACGTCATATTTGAACAGGAGGATTATTAAAATGAAAAAAACACTGGTCATCGCAATCGTTTTAGTGATTGCGGCAAGTATGATGTTAGGATGCAAAAATAACCGGAAGGATATAGATTTGAAATATTCTTTCGTAATTCTCGGCGTGTCTGACGGAGCTGAGGGCTCCAGTCAACGCAAGACTTACGTGAATGAGTCGTTGAAAGATCATATGAAAGAAGAGACTCTCTTCGGAAAAACAATCGAATTGAAATATTATTCTTCGATATTTTATTCTTCGACAGATCATTCTTCAAACAGTATAGACAAGTACCGGAGTGAAGACGGGAAGTACGAGTATCATTATCGCAATGAACCAGGGAAAGAAGAAACTTTGACGACTATTTATGCTGCCGGGTTAAAAAAAGCACAGAATTTGAATACGGAAGAAGACTGTCTTGAAATGATCAAAGATCTGCTGGGTGAATTCGGCATCAGTGAGGAGGAGATCAGTCGCTTTACTCTCCGCTGTGAGACATGCATCAGACCATATGAAGATGCAGGTTACTATTATGATACATACGACGGCTTCAAATATGCGGAAAAAGACGGAGAGAGTCTTGTAGAGCGACGTTTCTCTTTTGAAAGATTTATGGGCGAGTACCAATATACAGCAGCAGCATGCCCTAAAGTTATTTTCGATTACAGAAAAATGACTGACGATGCTCCAACTGTCAGAGTCTATCCAGGATCAAAATACATAAGAGACGAGATCGACAAGTATGACGCGAGCGAGATCGACTTCACAGAAATCGAAAGGGAACTCAAGATATTTGTAAAGGATGTCACGACAAACGAAGAATATACTACAACATCGGTGTCAATTAGAGAAAAATATGTTCGCATTGTAGATGGAAAACTCACACTTTCATATACGGTATCGAGAAATTATAACAAGACAGGAGCCGAAATGCCTGCAATTCTTGACACCGTCTATGTCACGCCGTGAAGATGACAAATGTGCTCCGTCACAACACTTTTTCAAAACTGTCGCAAGCTTCCAAAGGCTACGCCACGACACTTTTTCAAAACTGTCGCAAGCTTCCAATTGTTTTGAAAAAGTGTGTGGCTCCGCAAAAAAAAGTGGAAGAGGAATCCGAACTGTTTCGGGAAGGGTTGATGCTCCGCAGGCAGAAATATGTTGCGAAGCTTAGGCGTTTTTTGAAACAATTGGAGCTTGTCGACAGTTTCAAAAAAAGCCTGAGCGTAGCTCCAATTGTTTTGAAAAAGTGTGTGACTACGCCAATATAATAAAGGTACGATCGCCCGTACTTTGTCAACCAACAGTTGCAACGGAAAAGGGCGGAAAAAGTGTTTTAATTGTTGCCTTGCAAACGAGATATGCAAAAAAAATTTGAAAAAGGTGTTGACACGAGCACTGTTCGTTGGTAAAATACTACCAACCTACTTGGTAGGTATGTTTTTTACGAGGTGCAAAAGTGAAAAATTACTTCGAAAAACTTGTGCGTGAAAATTTCAGATGCGGCCGAATGCGCGATCGCTGTGCGGCTGTTTTAATTTAAATATGATTATTATTTTGAAATTTTGCGAAAGAAAGAGGTAATTGATATGGCAAACTATAAATTTGAGACACTTCAGCTCCATGTGGGACAGGAACAGGCAGATCCGGCGACAGATTCAAGGGCTGTCCCGATATACGCGACGACATCATATGTTTTTCACAACAGTGCGCATGCGGCGGCCAGATTCGGACTCGCTGATGCGGGAAATATTTACGGAAGACTGACGAATTCGACGCAGGACGTTCTGGAAAAGAGGATAGCGGCTCTCGAAGGAGGCGTCGCGGGACTTGCCGTCGCATCGGGTGCCGCGGCGATAACTTACACGATCCAGGCTTTAGCGCAGGCGGGAGACCACATCGTCGCTCAGAAAACGATCTACGGCGGAACATACAATCTGTTCGGACACACTTTAAGACAGTTCGGTATAGACACGACTTTTGTCAACGCGCATGATCTTTCAGAAGTCGAAAACGCAGTGAAAGAGAACACAAAAGCGATATATCTTGAGACTTTGGGCAATCCGAACAGCGATATACCCGATGTCGACGAGATAGCGAAGATCGCTCACAGACACGGGATCCCGATCGTCGTGGACAATACTTTTGCGACGCCTTACCTTTTCAGACCGATCGAACACGGCGCTGACATCGTCGTCCACTCCGCAACGAAATTCATCGGAGGACACGGTACGACTTTGGGAGGCATCATAGTAGATTCCGGAAGATTCGACTGGAAGAAAAGCGGGAAATACGCCCCGATAGCGGAGCCGAATCCGAGCTACCACGGGATATCCTTTGCGGACGCAGTCGGACCGGCAGCGTTTGTCACATATATCAGGGCGATCCTTTTACGCGACGAAGGGGCATGCATTTCGCCCTTTGCGGCATTTTTACTTTTGCAGGGCACGGAAACGCTTTCTTTGCGCCTCGACCGCCACGCGGAAAACACAAAAAAAGTCATCGATTTCCTCGTAAAACATCCCAAAGTAGCCAAAGTCAACCATCCGTCGCTTCCTGACCATCCGGATCACGCCCTTTACGAAAAATATTTTCCGAACGGCGGAGCATCCATCTTCACCTTTGAGGTAAAAGGCGGCCGGGCCGAGGCGCACAGGTTCATCGACAATCTCGAGATATTTTCACTTCTCGCCAATGTCGCTGACGTAAAAAGTCTCGTGATCCATCCGGCGACCACGACACATTCACAGCTTTCCGAGAGCGAACTCGCCGAGCAGGGCATCACCCCCGCCACGATCAGGCTTTCGATAGGCACCGAACACATCGACGACATCATCGCCGATCTTGAAAAAGGATTCGCGGCGATATGATCTTATACATTTAAAACAGTCATAAGGAGGGAAAAGATTTGATCTCAACAAAAGGAAGGTACGCTGTTCGTATAATGCTTGATATCGCGCAGCACAGCGACGGAGAATACGTACCGATGAAGGAAGTGGCGGAGCGTCAGCAGCTCTCACTAAAATACATAGAAAGAATAGTTCCGGAACTGAAAGAATACGGTCTTGTCGATACTGTGCACGGCAGGGGAGGCGGTTACCGTTTGACGCGAAAGCCGTCAGAATACACCCTTTGGGAGATCCTCTCGATCATCGAAGGCGACCTCGCTCCCGTTGCCTGTTTAAAGAGCGATGCTGCGTCATGCAGCCGCGCTTCTTTCTGCAAAACCCTTCCCGTATGGAAAAATTATTACAAAATGACCAGGGAATACTTCGGCGGAATAACACTCGCGGATCTGATGTGAAACATGATATGCGAGATATACGCAAAAAAACCGCTTCAGGGGACAAAATGCCTTTGAAGCGGGTTTTTTGTTATGTGGTTGATGAACCCGTACAGATCGCGGCGCGGGACATTTAGTCACATAGCAGTCACTTGCTTTTACGAGCTCTTTGGGCTATAATTTTTACGTGTAAAACGTACAATCGTGTATAACTGCATCGGACTGGAGGAAGCAGATGAATATATTTGATTTTTTTACGCCGAAATCGGAGACATACTATATGCATACGAA
>JAEEGL010969222.1_pt1 | contig 14229 bp, 12 predicted proteins | sample 9134231 | NCBI WGS metagenome assembly JAEEGL01 (sample SAMN16246548, study PRJNA631951) | gut metagenome | biome: gut microbiome; feature: rumen; material: fiber-attached | host: Bos | place: Iran: Karaj | collected 2018-10 | reverse complement strand
ACACCGGCGACGAGGAATTCAACTACTTCATGGCTGTGATCTTTCCTGATACCGACCTCAGAATATTCGACTACAACAGGGTGGTCAGGGATACGAACGGTCTCGGCATTGAAGGCATGATCGACGCGATAAAGAACGCGGGATTTATCGTTGAAAAGGTCGGGAAAGAGCCGTACGCTCCTCAGAAAAAGCATGAATTCGGAATGTACGCGGGCGGCGAGTGGTACAGACTTTCAGCGACCGGCAAGATCATACCGGAAGGCCTGATCGAGTCGTTCGACGTATCGATCCTGCAGAATTCGCTTCTCGACCCGGTGCTCGGGATAAAGGATCCGCGCACCGACAAGCGCATAGATTTCGTCGGAGGCATTCGCGGACTCGGAGAGCTGGAAAGACGCGCAAGCAGCGATATGGAGCTCGCGTTCAGCGTTTATCCGGTATCAATGGAGGACCTTATGAAGGTGGCCGACGCGGGACTCGTGATGCCGCCGAAATCGACGTGGTTCGAGCCGAAGCTCGGAAGCGGGCTGTTCCTGCACGAGCTTTAGAAAACACGCGCTTTCAGCGCGGGGGTTAAGGGATATAACGGCCTTTTGTTCAGGCGTTCCGTCAGGGGACAAGGCGGCGCGCCGGCTGAGATCAAGTGAACAAAGGGGGACAACCGAATATGATCATCAAGGAATTGCCCGCGAGTGAGAGACCGCGCGAGAAGATGATCGAAATGGGCCCGGAATACCTTTCGAATTCCGAACTCATAGCGATACTTCTTGCCACCGGGACGCAGGAACGTTCAGCCGTGGCGGTAGCGGACGAACTCATATTTACGGGCGGCAGAGGACTCGAATTCCTTGCGGAATGCACGCTCGAGGAGCTGTCCGGGATCAAGGGGATAGGCACTGCCAAGGCTTGCCGGATCGCGGCGGCTGTGGAGCTCGGCAGGAGGCTTTCCGAGAGGAAGGCCGGGCAGAGGATAAACGTGTCAAGCCCCGACTCGATAGCGGCTCTGTTCATGGACAGGCTGCGTGACAAGAAAAAGGAATTCTTCAAGATACTGCTTCTGAACTCGAAGGCGGACGTGATCTCGATAGAGGATATGGCGGTCGGCGACCTTTCGCACGCGATAGTGCATCCGCGCGAGGTATTCAGCATCGCCGTCAGAAAGAGCGCCGCGGCAGTGATCGTGGTGCACAACCATCCCAGCGGATCGCCGGCTCCGAGCAGAGACGACATCGAAACTACAAAAAAGCTCGCCGAAGCGGGCGAACTGCTCGGCATAAGGGTGCTCGACCACATAATCATAGGCGACGGCAGGTACTGCAGCTTCAGGGAGAAGAACCTGCTGTGACGCGTGACCGGCAGCCGCGCGCGCAGGGCACGGCTTACTGAGATAAAAAAACAAAAAAGATAGTATATACGGAGGAACCAAAGAAAATGTTAGGATTCAGCGCAAAGGATATGGGTATCGACCTCGGAACCGCGAATACGCTCATATACATAAAGGACAAGGGCATAGTTCTGAACGAACCGTCTGTCATATCGCGCGATAACGTGGCGAGAAAGATAATCGCCGTGGGAAAGGAAGCCAAGGCGATGCTCGGAAGAGCGCCGGCGGAAATTACGGTAGTGCGTCCGCTCCAGGACGGAGTTATTTCCGACTTCGACATGACCGCGGAGATGCTTAAAGCGTTCATAACCCGCGCGCTGGAGGGAAGAAAGCCGAGAAACCTCAGAGTCGTTGTAGGCGTGCCGAGCGGAGTTACCGAAGTCGAGAAGAGAGCGGTTGAGGAAGTAGTCCGCAACATGGGAGCCAAGGAAGTATACATCATGGAGGAGCCTATGGCTGCCGCTATCGGAGCCGGACTCGACGTAGACGCTTCCGAGGGCTGCATGATCGCCGATATCGGCGGAGGCACGTCAGACATAGCGATGATCGCGCTCGGCGGAATAGTTGCCAGCACGTCGCTCCGCTACGCCGGCGACAAGTTCAACGAGGCCATTATCGCTTACATGCGCAAGCAGTACAGCCTTCTCATAGGCGAGAAGACGGCTGAGGAGATCAAGATGACGATCGGCTGCGCGATAGTTACTCCTAATCCGGACGGCGAGGTGCCGCCGAACACGATGCACGCGAGAGGCCGCGACCTTATAACCGGTCTCCCTAAGACGATAGAGGTTTCCGACAGGGACATCTATAACGCGCTGAAGGAATCCGTGGACATGATAGTAGACGCCGTGAAGTCGACGCTCGAAAAAGCGCCGCCTGAGATCGCGGCGGACGTCACGATGAACGGCATAGTTCTTTCCGGAGGCGGCGGAATGCTCAAAAACCTCGACAAGCTGCTCGAGGAAAAGACGGGGCTGACCGTTGTTGTAGCCGAGAACGCGTTCGAGGCCGTTGCGGTCGGCACAGGCAAAAGCCTTGAAAACACTGAAAAACTGAAGCGCTACGCGAGCAACAAGCTTCGCTGACGCGTTTTGTGCCCGAATAAAAGGCACGGGGTACGGGATACGCGATGAATCTCCTTGAATGGATAAAAGAACACAGAATATTCGCGTCGATAGCGGCTGTTATAGCGGCGCTCGCGATAATAATAAGCGCGTCGTATATAACGGGAGGCGGCACGACGGCGGCGGGAAGGCTCATTCAGAGCGGAGTCGCGGCCGTCACATCGAAGTTGACTGAAGCGGGCAGCACCGTGGGCGATAATGTCCACGGTCTGTTCAGCTATAAGGAACTGCTCGCTGAAAACGAAGAGCTCCGCGATGAGAACGCCGAGCTGCAGCGGCAGGTAAACAGGCTCCGGCTCACGGAGAGCGAGCTTGCCGAGCTGAGAAGCCTTGCGGGCGCTCTGAATTACCGCGGCGATGAAGGCGGGGACAACGTCGTAGCGGCGGACATCACGAGCGTCGACGGAACGAAATGGTTCAACCTGTTCACTATCAACGCAGGCACTGAGTCGGGCGTTGAGAAAAACAGCGTGGTCGTAAGCGGAGACGGGCTCGTCGGCAGAGTTGTCGAGAGCGGCTACGGATCGGCGAAGGTGGTCGGCATAATCGACGAATCGAACAGCGTAAGCTTTGAGGTGTTCAGGGATCTTACGCTTATGGGCGTGCTTTCCGGAGACGGGAGCGGCATGCTCGCGGGATACATGTTCGACTCCGAGGCGACCGTAATAGTAGGCGACGTGCTTATAACGTCGAAGCTCGGGATGTATCCGGAAGGGATCGAGATCGGCACCGTCGAGGCAGTCGAGTACAACGAGGACACGCAGCTCAGGATGGTGACGGTTCGTCCGTCGGTTACGTTCAAAAAGCTGAAGAAAGTGGCGGTGATAGTATGAGATATAAGCACGCAGCCATTCTCTTCGCGGCAGCGTTTCTGCTGCAGGCAACCGTTTTCAGCGCTGCCGGGCTGAAGGGTGCGGCGCCCGATCTGATACTGATTTTAACGGTAATCATTACGTTCCTGTACGACAACCGCCTCAGCGGGCTCGTTACGGGAACTGTTTTTGCGCTTCTCGCGGATATATGCTTCGGCCAGTACGCCGGGATCGGCGCGCTTTGCTGCTTTGTGACCGGTCTTCTGGTCTGGATCTTCAAGGATTTCTTCGACAAGGAGAATTTCGCCAACGCGCTTATGATCTCCGCGGCCGCCACTATCGTCAACAACGTTCTGTTCTGGGCGATCAGCAGCATGGCCGGCAGCGTATATAAGTTCGGATATATGTTATCGTTCCAGCCGCGCGCGCTTCTGGTCAATCTGATCGCGGCGGCGATCCTCTATTTCATTCTTATCAGGTTTGCTGTCAAGTACAGGGGAGACAGGCAGTTCGCATGAGTACGTACAGGGTCAGATATATTTTAATAGTGATTCTGATGTTTGTCCTTATGGCCGTGCTCTGCATAAGGCTCTATTCGCTGTCGGTGCTCCAGGAGAACGAGTGGGCCGCGTACGCCGAAAATATCAGCACGAAGAGCATCTATACGTCCGCGCCGCGAGGTCAGATACTCGACAGATACGGCCGCGTTCTGGCCGGGAACCAGCAGGCGTTTTCCGTGCGCTTCAGCGCGGGCGATCTTTCGAACGACGAGATAAACAGGATCGCTCTCGAGCTGATCAATATCATGGAGGAGAACGGAGACGAGTACTACGACGATTTCCCGATAATCATCGAGAACGGCCGTTACAGATACACGTATCAGGACCAGACGGAGGAGTGGCTTGAGAGCCAGAATATGCCGATAACGTATTCGGCGGAGCAGGCCTTCGAAGCGCTCAGGACAAAGCTTGAAATCGACGAGTCGCTGGACAGGTACGACGCGCAGTCCGAGATGCAGAACACGTATAAGGTGTATCCGCCTATCTCGGTAAAGAATATGAAGTTCACGTACGATCTTTACCGCGAGAACTTCCTCGGGCGTTTCGGCCTGGACGAGGATCTGAACGCGATCAGTGCGTTTACGGAGCTGAGAAAGAAATATAAGATCGACGATTCGCTTTCGCCTCAGGACGCGCGAAAGATACTGATAGTGCGCAATGAGCTGGCGATGCTCGGCTACAGCAAATACATGCCGGCCGTGCTGGCCAAAGGCGTTTCGAGCGAGACCATCGCAGCGATAAAGGAGCGCTCGGACGAGCTTCAGGGCGCGGAGATAACCTCCGAGAGCGTTCGCTGGTACCCGTACGGCAATTCGGCCTCGCACATACTCGGATATCTCGGAAGGATCTCCGAAAACGACAAGGCGTATTACGTCGATGAGCTCGGCTACGGCGCGAACGATCTGATAGGTCTGGACGGCATCGAGAGCGCGTTCGAGTCGGTTTTAAGGGGCAAGGACGGCAACAGGGTCGTCCAGGTCAACGCGTACGGCGAACTGGTTCAGGTTATCAGCGACGAGGAGCCTGTAAAGGGCCGCGACGTTTATCTCACTATTGACATCGACCTCCAGCAGACCGCGGAGAAGGCTCTCGCGCAGGCGCTGGAAAAGATACAGACCGCGGGCACTTTCGAGAGCGTCTACGGCAATTACAAGTATTCCAAGCCGTACAAGAACGCGAACGCGGGAGCGGTGGTCGCGATCGAAGTCGAAACGGGCGACGTTCTCGCGATGGCGAGCTGCCCGGATTACAATCCGAACCTGTTCGCGAACGGTATAACGTCGGAAGACTGGAATTCGCTCCAGAGCACCAACCCGCGCGATCCGCTGGCTCCGGCTCCGCTCTACAACATAGCGGCGAGGACGGCGGTACAGCCGGGATCCACGTTCAAGATGGTCACCGCGACAGCGGCGCTTGAATGCGGGCTCGATCCGAACCAGCGGCTGTACGACGGAGGCGCGGTAATGGTCGGTAACCGCGCGTACGGCTGCCTTTCGTGGCACAGAGGAGGCGCGAGCCACGGCAACATAACGCTCGCCGAAGCGCTCGAGGTGTCGTGCAACTATTACTTCTACGACGTCGCGACAGGAAACGATTTCTACCGCGGCACAAAGCTGAACTACGACAAGGATATAAACATCGACACCATAATGAAATACGCGCAGGAATACGGACTGGGACTTCCTACGGGCATCGAGATCCGTGAGACCGTCCAGACCGTTCCGTCCGCCGAAAAGAAGATGGAGAGCACCAAGGCTATGCTTCGCAAAGTGCTGCGCGGCAACGCTTCCAAGTACTTCAGGGACGAAGTGCTCGCGAGCGAGGATCTCCTGACGCGCTATATCGAGGAAATCGTAAGCTGGTGCGAGATCAATCCGAAGCGGAGCGAAGTGGCGGAGATGATGGAGGACGTCGGCGTCCGCGAGGACATGATCAATACGCTGACAGACCTCTGCAAATACACTTATTTCAACTTCGCGCAGTGGACTCTCGGAGACGAGCTGAATATCGCGATCGGCCAGGGCGAGAACGCGTATACGCCGCTGATGATGGCCAACTACGTCGCGACGATCGGAAACGAAGGCGTACACAACAAGGTCAGCCTCATAAGCGCGATAGAGGGCAGGGGCAAGTACCGCACCGAAGAGGGCACCAGGATATCGATCGATGACGACGAGTACCTCGACTACATAATCGCCGGAATGAAGCGCGTTGTTAACGGATCGCGCGGAAGCCTCAGAAGCGTATTCGCGAGGTTCCCTGTGGAGGTCGCCGGCAAGACCGGTACCGCGGAGCGCGCGGGCCACATCCCGCCTGTCAGCGAGGTCGAATACATCAGGGAACACCTTTCGAGCATCGCTCCTTCGCTTAAGTGGGAAGACGTCGAGACCGAGATCAGGTCGCTGATGCAGGAGTACCCGGACGTATATCTGACGGAAGACGACGCGGCTGACAAAGCCGTGCTGAACCTCGCTCCGAACGTTACGCGCGACAGGATAAACGCGTACAAGGACGTATACGACAACTTCGCCTGGGTAGTAACGATGGCTCCGGCCGACGATCCGAAGATCGCGGTCGCGGTGCTGATATTCCAGGGAGGAACGGCCGGAAACGCCGCGCCGGTAGCGCGCGAGGTGATAGGCAAGTACCTGCAGCTGGACAAGCAGTACGAAAACTACTCGCTGTCCACGCAGCCGCTGCAGTAACGTTTTTTGAAACGCGGCGTGTTTTTGCGTCCGTTCCGTATTGATTTACGTGCGGTTTTGAATTATATTAAACTAAAGAAATCGTTTTTTTCAGGATATTTGAGATGGGTAAAGTTATCACCATAGCGTCGGGAAAAGGCGGAACCGGCAAGACCGTGTTCACCGCCAATATAGGTGCCATGCTCGCGCTGCGCGGCTATAAGGTCGTGCTCGTCGACATGGATATGGGCCTCAGGAATCTCGACCTGTGCATGGGACTCGAAAACAAGGTAATATATGACGTTTCGGACATTCTGACGGGCATGTGCAGAGTGCGCCAGGCGCTGATCCGCGACAAGAGGTTCGACTGTCTGTACCTCATTTCGTCGCCTCAGCACAGGGACGACGGCGAGATAACTCCGCTCCATATGAAGGTGCTCTGCGACATCCTGAGGGACAGATTCGATTACATCCTTATCGACGCGCCTTCGGGCGTAGACAACGGACTTATGCTGGCCGCTGCCGGCGCCGACAGAGCGGTTATAGTGACCGTTCCGGAGTATACCGCGATCAGGGACGCGGACGTTCTGGACAAGCTTCTGGGCGACCTCGGCATAGAAGACCGCATGTACGTGGTGAACAAGGTCAAGGCCGAACTGATGACGGCGGGCCTCGCGCCGGGACTTCACGAGATCTCGGATATGCTGCGCTCGAATCTCGCCGGTATAATCCAGTACGACGACAACATCCTCATCGCGGCGAACAACGGAGTTCCGATCGTATTCAAGAAGGACACGTATATCTACGAGAACTTCAGCAGGATCGCCGACCGGGTGATTTCGGAGCCGGGAAGCGGCGACGGTGAGGCGGAAGGCGAAGAGGACGAACAGTTCAGCACCAAGATCAGCGAACGTTAAAGTTCCGCGAAACAACCGAAAAACAAAGCGGCCGCGATGAGCGGCCGCTGTTTGTTTATTAAGGAACCCCGCGAAAACCGCGGGGTTTTTATGATTCCGGACAGTGCCGGACGACGTCAGAAGTTGATGATCTTGTTTCTGAATCCGACGTTCGCTATCAGGCCGACTATCGCCATGTTCGCGAGGACCGAGGAACCGCCGTACGATATGAACGGCAGGGTGATTCCGGTAACCGGCATTATACCCATCGTCATGCCGATGTTCTCGAATATCTGGAAGCCGAACATGCCGATAAAGCCCATTACTATAAGCGCTCCGTAGAGGTCCTTGGCCTCGCGCGCTATGCGGACGATCCTGTAGAGGAAGAACGCGTAGAGAGCGATTATGACCGCGCCGCCTATAAGTCCGAGCTCTTCGGCGATTACCGAAAAGATGAAGTCTGATTTCTGAACCGGCAGGAAGTCGAGGTTTTTCTGGGTGCCGCGGAAGAGGCCCTTGCCGAACAGTCCTCCGGAGCCTATCGCGACTTTCGACTGCCACACCTGATAGTTTCCGGCGAGCTGAAGGTTGTCGGGGTGCAGGAACGCGTCGATTCGCTCTTTCTGGTGCGACGCCAGCACGAAATACGAGGCCGGCAGCATGCACGCCACGACTCCGGCGAGCGCGAAGAAAAGCTTCCAGGCGATGCCGGCGTAGAAGACCATGACGATCCACATCGCGGCGTAAACGATCGCCGTTCCGAGGTCCTCCTTGAGAACGATAAGAATGAACGGAGCGGCGTATATCGCCGCCATGACGACGCCTTTGAGAGTCGCTATATCGTCGCGGTGGCGCGAAAGATAAATAGCCAGCAGTATGGCGAACGATATCTTTACGAACTCGGAAGGCTGAAGATCTGTCACTCCGAGGTTTATCCAGGAACGCGCGCCGTAGTGCTCGACGCCGAGGTGAGGGATGTATACGGTGAGCAGAAAAGCTATGGAACCGACGTACAGAGGCTTCTCGAAATTGGCGTATACGGCGTAGTCGATGAACATCATTACGAAGAGGGCGCAGGCGCCTATGATATAGGCCGCGAGCTGGACTTTGACGTCGCGTGAGAATATGAATTCGCCCGCGTACGAGGTGCTTCCGACCATGACGATACTGATGACGGCGAACACCGCCGGCATTATCAGCAAAGCCTTATCTACGTTCTTCAGAAGATCGAAAAAATACCTCATCCCGAACCCCATGCCCTTGACTTCAATTAACTGCAACATTATAATATATTCTGTATGAATATATCAAGATTTTTTGATGTTATGTGGTGATTTCGATCCCTTTTGAAAAAAGAAAAACCAAGGAAAAGGAGGTGTTTCAAAGTTGCTGACAGTGCTTATTATCATAGTAGCCCTCATACTGGGCATACTTGTGGGATATATAATCAGGAAAGTCTTCGGCGAAAAAACGATCGGCAGCGCCGAGCAGAAAGCGAAGAACCTGATACTTGACGCAGAGAACAAAGCGGAACAGATCAAAAAAGAAAGTTCGTTGGAAGCAAAGGAAGAAGCGCACAGGCTGAGAAGCGAGGCCGAGCGCGACATACGTGAACGCAGATCGGAGATACAGCGTTCGGAAAAGAGACTCATCCAGAAGGAAGAGGCAATCGACAGAAAGCTTGAAAACATCGAGAAAAAGGAAGAAAGCATAACACACAAAGAACAGTCTCTCGTAGACAAATCAAAGGAACTCGATATAGTCATTTCAAAACAGATGACTGAACTGGAGAAGATCTCCGGATATACGGTTGAGGAGGCCAAGCAGATACTCCTCTCCAACTGCGAGAAGGAAGTCAGATACGAGGCCTCGGTAATGATCAAGGACATCGAATCCAAGGCCAAGGAGGAAGCGGACAGGAAGGCGAAGGAGATCATAACAGGAGCGATCCAGAGATGCGCCGCTGACCACGTCGCGGAGAGCACAGTATCGGTAGTGCCGCTCCCTAACGACGAGATGAAGGGACGCATAATCGGCCGCGAGGGCAGAAACATCCGCGCGATCGAAACGCTGACCGGCATCGACCTCATAATCGACGATACGCCTGAAGCGGTCATCCTTTCGGGCTTCGACCCTGTAAGAAGAGAGATCGCGAGACTGTCGCTTGAAAAGCTCATAGTGGACGGCAGAATTCACCCGGCCCGCATCGAGGAGATGGTCGAGAAGGCCGAAAAGGAAGTCAACCAGATCATCAAGGAAGAGGGCGAGCAGGCCGCGTTCGAGACCGGCGTGCACAACCTGCATCCTGAACTCATAAAGCTGCTCGGAAGACTGAAGTACAGAACTTCCTACGGACAGAACGTGCTGAAGCACTCTGTTGAGGTAGCTCACCTGGCGGGACTCATGGCAGGCGAACTCGGACTCGACACAAAGCTGGCCAAGAGAGCCGGACTTCTCCACGACATCGGCAAGGCGCTCGACCACGAAGTCGAGGGCACCCACGTCGATATCGGTATCGGCGTGCTGAAGAAGTACAGGGAATCTCAGGCGGTCATCGACGCCATGGCGGCTCACCACGGCGACTACGAGGCGAAGACGATGGAAGCCGTGCTGATCGCTGCCGCGGACGCTCTGAGCGCCGCGAGACCGGGAGCGCGCAGAGAGACTCTCGACACTTACATCAAGCGTCTTGAGAAGCTCGAAGAGATCGCGAACACGACGCCTGGCGTAGAGAAGTCGTTCGCTATCCAGGCCGGCCGCGAGATAAGGATCATCGCGAAACCGGAAGAGGTAAACGACGAGGGCATCGTATTCCTGGCCCGCGAAATCTCGAAGAAGATCGAGAGCGAACTGGAGTATCCGGGCCAGATCAAGGTAAACGTAGTACGCGAGACGAGAGCTACGGATTACGCGAAATAGACGGACATGTCCGCAGGATTCCGGACGCCGCGTGAGAGCGGACCGGGACGCGCGGAAAAACTATCGGTAAAACGCAAAGAAGGGCTTGTCCCTTCTTTGTTTGTAGAAGAGACAACGGCAGAATGATATATCTGGACAACAGCGCGACCACAAGACAATACGACGAAGTCACGGAAGTGATGTGCGGGGCGATGCGCGATGAATTCGGCAATCCTTCTTCGCTTCACAGGCTCGGCATGAACGCTGAGCTGCTCGTAAAGGACGCGAGGCGGAAAGCCGCTTCGGCGCTCGGAGCGGAGCCGGAAGAGGTGTACTTTACGTCCGGAGGCACGGAATCAGACAACACCGCGATAATCGGCGCGGCTATGGCCCGCAGAAGGCGAGGAAAGAGGATAATCACTACGCAGGTCGAGCATCCGGCTGTTCTGGAATCGTGCAGGAGGCTCGAGGAGCGCGGGTTCGAGGTCGTATACGTCGGAGTCGACAAGGGCTGCGGAGCGGACGTCGGAGCGCTGAAGGAAGCGCTGAACGGCGACACGATACTCGTGTCTGTAATGGGCGTGAACAACGAGACCGGAACGATCCAGCCGCTTGAGGAAATAAGCGCGGCCGTACGCGGGTTCAACGAGGCGAACGGCTGCGACGTGCTGCTCCACACCGATATGGTGCAGGGCTTCGGAAAGATCGCGATAAAGCGCGGGCTTTTCGACATGATAACCGTTTCGGCCCACAAGATACACGGGCCGAAGGGCATCGGCGCTCTTTACGTAAGGAAGGGCCTCAACGTGGAACCGTACATAGTAGGCGGCGGCCAGGAGAGGCATTTCAGGTCGGGAACGGAGAACGTGCCCGCTATAGCCGGATTCGGCAGGGCGTGCGAGCTCGCCTGCGGCGCGCTCGAAGCGAGAAACGCCAAAGCTGCGGCGGTATGCGAAAGGCTCAGGAACGGAATACTCGAAAGTATCCCCGACGTCAGGATCAACGGCGAAAACACAGTGCCTTTCGTGCTGAACGTTTCGTTCCTCGGAGTGCGCGGCGAAGTGCTGCTGCATTCGCTCGAACAGGACGGGATCTACGTTTCGACGGGATCGGCGTGCTCTTCCAACAAGAAGTCGAAGAGCGGAAGCCACGTGCTCCGCGCGATGGGGCTTTCGGACAGAGAGGTGGAGGGCGCGATACGCTTCAGCTTCAGCGAGTTCAACACCCTGGAGGATATAGACTTCACGCTGGAAAAGCTTAAGTCGTACGTGACTAAATTCAGGAAGCTCGGCAGCTTCAGATAGACGGCCGGCGCAGGACGGCATACACAGAGGACAGGCATATGAATGAACGCAGCATTTTTATAGTCAGGTGCGGCGAGGTCGCGCTTAAAGGGCTCAACAAGCCGTATTTCGAGCGCGTGCTCGTGGACCGCATCAGGAAAAACTTCAAAGGCGTCGAAGGCGTTGAGGTGACCCGCCACGAAGGACTCATCTTCGTGCGCGCGGAGAAGACGATACCCGAGGAAGACGTAATACGCCGCATCTCAAAGGTGTTCGGCGTGGCGTCGATCAGCCCGGCGGTAGAGGCGGAATCGAATCTCGACGCGATCGGCGAGGCGGCCGTCGCGTACATGAAGAAGCTCATCGACGAGAAGGGCGTGAAGACGTTCAAGGTCGAGGCAAAGCGCGCGGATAAGACGTTCCCGGTCACTTCGCCTGAGATCGGGCGCATAATCGGCGCCAAGATACTTATCGGCTGCAAGGTGCTGAAGGTTGACGTTCACGATCCCGACGTGCTTCTGTTCGTTGACGTGCGCAGGGACGTGTCGTACATATACCAGCAGAAGATCGCCGGATTCGGCGGACTGCCGCTCGGAACGAACGGCAAGGGCATGGTGCTTCTCTCCGGAGGCATCGACAGCCCGGTCGCGATGTGGATGATGGCGAAGCGAGGGATGCTCATCGAGGCGGTGCATTTCCACTCGTATCCGTATACGTCGGAGCGCGCGCAGGAGAAGGTCGAGGAGCTCGCGGGAATAGTCTCGGGATACTGCGGCAGATTCCGGATGCACGTTATTAACCTGCTGCCGATACAGGAGCAGATCGTCATGAACTGCCCTGAGGACGAGACGACGATACTCGTGCGGCGCTTTATGATGCGGATAGCGGAGAGGGTCGCCAAAGCTTCGGGCTGCGGCATGCTGATAACCGGTGAGAATCTCGGTCAGGTAGCGAGCCAGACCGCTGAAGCGCTCGTCGTTACGGACGCGTCGGTGCAGATGCCGGTCATGCGGCCGCTCATAGCGCTGGACAAGGTCGACATCATGGACATCGCCCGCGAGATCGGCACGTACGAGAAATCGATAGAGCCGTACGAGGACTGCTGTACGGTGTTCCTGCCGAAGCATCCGGTTACGAAGCCTAAGCTCGAGAAGATTCTCGCGTCGGAGTCGAAGCTGGACTGCGAGGCGCTTATAGAGGCGGCGGTGGCGTCGCAGACGACGGTCGACATACGGCCGATGTAAGAGTCAGGCAGCGCGCCGGACGCGCGCGGCCGCGTAAGAACGGAAGGTGAACTATGGAAATCAGACTCAACGAAGACCAGGAAATCGTAAAGGCGATAAGAGAAGGCCTCAAGGCCAAGGACGGCCACTGCCCGTGCAGGCTGGAGATCAGCGACGACACGAAGTGCATGTGCAAGGAATTCAGGGACCAGATAAAGGATCCTGATTTCGAGGGCTACTGCCACTGCATGCTTTACTATAAGGCAAAATAGGCGCTGAAGCGGGGCTGCCCGGCGCGTTTCCCGCTGAGCGGCTGCCGCGGGAAAAAATATTACGGCATTTTCAAAAATAATGTGTTATTTTTCCGGTTTCAGGGGTATAATGCACAATATATGGTAGATGTGCACCGCCGCGGACACAACGATCCGCAGGCGAGTAAGTAACGGATTGATATCGGAGGAATTGAAAATGCTGAACATAACAGGAAACGCTGACCCGAAGGAAGCTCAGGCTTACGTTGATTATTTGCAGACGAAGTACAACAGAAAGCTCGAATCGCTCGACGTTCAGATCGACGGCGACTATGCGGACCTCAAGTACAGGTTCGAGCAGGTGCCTTTCGAAAGGATCAGAAGGATCACGGGCTATCTCGTAGGAACAATGGACAACTGGAACGACGCCAAGCGCGCGGAGGAGAAGGACAGGGTAAAGCACAGCGTTGACTGTTCGTGCAGCCTTGAGGACCTTCAGTAAGCGCGGAGATCGGGATCCAGGCGCTGAATGAGAATACAGACCCGGGACGTTTAAAGCGGCCCGGGTTTTTGTTTGCGGAAACGCGGGGAAGAATCCGGCCCGCGGATGTGGTATACTATAAAGAAACGCGCGGGCTCCGGAAACCGTTATTATATATAGAGAACGTGCCGGATTTGGGCCGGCGCGGATCAGCGGACCGCGCAAACGGATGATACGGCAGGAATACGGAATGGAAAAGATAATACTCGCGTCCTCGTCGCCGAGGCGCATCGAAATGTTCGAGAATCACGGCTTCAGGCCGGAGATAATAAAACCGGAGGTCGAGGAGGATCTGCCGGACGGGATATCGCCGCAGCAGGCGGTGATGATGCTCGCGCTCAGAAAAGCGCTCGCCGTCGAGGAACTCGTGACCGGAGGCGCGGATGAGCGGGAAAGCGGACCGGAGGCGGCCGCCGGAGCCGATCGATATAAAGGAGCGGTGATAGTCGCCGCGGACACCATAGTCTACAAGGACAGGATCATCGGAAAGCCGGCTGATCCGCAGGAGGCGTGGGAGATTCTTACAGATCTGCGCGCGTCGAAGCACTACGTATACACCGGAGTGGCCGTTTT
>JAEEGL010073527.1_pt1 | contig 14229 bp, 13 predicted proteins | sample 9134231 | NCBI WGS metagenome assembly JAEEGL01 (sample SAMN16246548, study PRJNA631951) | gut metagenome | biome: gut microbiome; feature: rumen; material: fiber-attached | host: Bos | place: Iran: Karaj | collected 2018-10 | reverse complement strand
GCAATTCTCGGTCATAACGGCTCGGGAAAGAGTACGCTTGCAAAGCTTACCAACTCAATTCTTGTTCCGACCGAAGGAAAAGTGCTTGTAAACGGTATGGACACGGCTGACGAGGATTTAACATACGACATCCGCCAGAGGGTTGGAGTAGTATTTCAGAATCCCGATAATCAGATTGTTGCGTCAATTGTTGAAGAGGATGTTGCTTTCGGGCCTGAAAATCTCGGAATACCCCGTGAAGAAATCCGTAAAAGAGTTGATGAATCACTTAAGGCGGTCGATATGTATGACTACCGTGAACATGAAACACACAAGCTTTCGGGAGGCCAGAAACAGAGAGTTGCCATAGCAGGTATTCTTGCTATGCAACCCGATTGTATTGTACTTGACGAGCCGACTGCTATGCTTGACCCTGTCGGAAGACGCGAGGTATTAAATACGGTTAAAAAATTCAACCGCGAACTTGGAATAACAATTGTTTTTATAACTCATTTTATGGAAGAGGCGGTTGAGGCGGACAGAATAATCGTTATGGACAAAGCGAAAATTCTGTTTGATGCAACACCGAAGGAAGTCTTTTCACACGGCGAAAAGATAAAAGAAATCGGTCTTGATGTTCCTTCAACGGTTTCGCTTGCTCTGGCTATTGAAAAAGAAGGATATAACATTCCGTCGGACTCCCTGAATATTGATGAGTTTGTTGACGGAATAGAAAAATTAGTTAATTGAGGTAGGATAAAACCAATGCCCATAATTGAAGTTCAAAACTTAACATATATATACGGCATTGGCACTCCGTTTGAAAAAAAGGCGCTTGACAATGTTTCATTTTCCGTTGAAAAAGGCGAAATGATTGGTATTATCGGTCATACGGGAAGCGGAAAAAGTACGCTTGTTCAGCATCTTAACGGTTTATTCAAGCCGACAAGCGGTAAGGTATTTATAAACGAAAAGGATATATGGGAGAATAAAAAATCCTTCAGAAATGCAAGATTTACTGTAGGTCTTTGTTTTCAGTATCCCGAATATCAGCTTTTTGAGAGTACAGTTTACCGCGATATAGCATTCGGTCCCAAGAATATGGGGCTGAGTGAATCGGAAATAGACGAAAGAGTAAGAAAAGCGGCTGATATAGTCGGTTTAGGTGAAAAGCGGCTTGACCGTTCACCCTTCGATCTTTCGGGAGGAATGAAAAGAAGAGCGGCTATAGCCGGAGTAATTGCTCTTGAACCTGAGGTTCTTATTCTTGACGAGCCAACCGCGGGGCTTGACCCGGCAGGGCGTCAGACAATCGTCAATATGATTGAGAATTACAGAAAGAATACGGGCAGAACCGTAATTATGATTTCGCACAGTATGGATGACGTAGCGAGATTCTGTGACAGAGTTCTTGTTATGAATGAAGGAAGAATTGAACTTTTTGATACGGTTAAAAAAGTGTTTGCCGATTCTTCCATGCTTGATTCAATGGGACTCGGCGTTCCGCAGGTTACTCAGGTTCTTTTGAAGCTTAAAGAACGCGGTATGAATGTCAGAACCGATATTTTTACAGTTGACGAGGCAAAGGATGAAATAATCCGTCTTCTTAAGGGAAGGGGGATGCAATATGATTAAAGAAATCACGATAGGGCAGTATTTCCCGGGGAATTCGATTGTTCATAAGCTTGATGCAAGAATAAAGCTTATTCTGACCTTTGTATTCATTGTTGCGATTTTCCTTTGCAAGAATTATGTTTCGCTCGGACTTGTTGCTTTTGTTCTGATTTTCGGAATTCTGGTTTCGCGAATTTCACCGAAAACTATTCTGAAAGGACTTAAGGCAATCATTCTGATTATTGTCATAACTTCTTTTCTTCAGATTTTTTATAACAAGCAGGGCGCCATGCTTTTCGAGTGGCATTTTATTCATATCACTTCAAAAGGTCTGATGCTTGCTGGCTTTACGTCCTTAAGAATAATTATTCTTGTTATAACAGGTTCAATGTTAACCTATACAACATCGCCAACAGTTCTTACTGACGCTATTGAAAGACTGTTTTCGCCATTGAATAAGCTTAAAATCGATGTTCACGTACTTGCTATGATGATGACTATCGCTTTAAGGTTTATTCCGATTCTTATTGAGGAAATTGATAAGATTATGTCCGCTCAGAAGGCGAGGGGCGCAGTTTTTGACGAGGGCGGTCTTATAAAGCGTTCACAGGCGCTTATGACCATCGTTGTACCGTTGTTTGTTAATTCTTTCAGACGAGCTTACGAGCTTTCATTTTCGATGGAATGCCGTTGCTACAGGGGCGGAGAGGGAAGAACAAGACTCCGCAGTATGAAAATTGCCTTAATTGACATTTTGTCGATAATATTTGTTGCGGTGATGATTTATTCGATTATTCTTCTGAATATGTGTTTTAATTCGGTGATTTAATGAGAAATCTGTTGTTTACAATTTCATTCTGCGGTACTGCTTATCACGGCTGGCAGGTTCAGAATAACGCCGTAACGGTTCAGCAGACAGTTCAGGACGCGATTGAAAAAATAGTTCAGAAAAGAGAAAATATTGTCGGATGCAGTCGGACTGACGCCGGTGTTCATGCGAATATGTATTGCTTTAATATGAAAACTCAAAGCGGAATACCGTGTGAAAAAATGATTACTGCTGTTAACGCAATGCTTCCTAATGATATTTCGGTTCTTGACTGCACTGAGGTAAACGAAGATTTTCACGCAAGATACAGCTGCATTAAAAAAGAGTATAGATATTTAATCTATAATTCAAAGATTCAGAATCCGTTTACTGTTGACAGAGCGTTGCTTTATCCTTATAAACTTGATGAAGAGTTTCTTGACAAACAGGCAAAGCAGTTTATCGGAGAGTTTGATTTTTGCGCATTTTGCAATGCGGGAAGCTCGGTTGAAGATACCGTAAGAAATGTGTACAGCGCGTCAGTTTCAAGAAAAGGCGATATGGTTGAGTTTACTGTATCCGCAGACGGCTTTTTGTATAATATGGTTCGTATAATGGTCGGAACGCTGCTTGATATTTCGTCGGGTAAAATCCCCGAAAATTCAATCAGAGATATTATTCTTTCAAAAAACAGGGATAACGCCGGATGCACTGCTCCTGCGTGCGGGCTGTATCTTAACAAGGTTATCTATTAGAGATGGTGTAAAATGAGCAAGAGAAGTTCAAAAAAAAGAATCAATCTTAAAAGAATTCCAAGGAAGTCTTTGATTAAGGCGGCCGCAATAGTTCTTGCTGTTATTGTTGTTCTTTCCGTAGCGGCATATAAGCTCGGAAACTATTCTCCTCTCGGTCTCGGGCGGGGACTGAGCAATATCGGAGATTCAATGATGGGTAATAACGGCTTCCCCTTCGGTATTTCGTCAAATGATGTTATTCATATGGGAATGAGCTATTCCGATATTGTTGTACTTAATGATACAGGCGTTAAGGTTATTGATTCCTCGGGCAGACAGATAAGCGATTTTCAGCATAATTATTCTTCACCGCTTATATATACGTACGGAACGCATTCTCTGATAATCGGCGCAGGCGAGAATAAATTCAGAGTTCAGACTTCCGGCAAAACCATCTATGAGATGGAAACCGATTTTGAATTGCTCACGGGCGATATTTCAAAAAACGGCAGTGTTGCCGTTGCTTCAAAAAGCGATCAGGGCGCTTCTATGCTCACTGTTTATGACAGTAAAAAGAACGAAGTCTTTTCATGGATATGCGCTAAAAATCTGATTGTATCTGTTGATATTTCAAATAACGGAAGATATGTTGCAGTCGGCGTTATCGGAGCCGACAGCGGTGATATTATTTCCGAGATTTATCTTTTTGATATTAATTACAGCGATCCGGTCAGGCATATTCAATTACCCGGAACTGCGGTTGCGGCGGTTGAAATCCTTTCAGGGAAAAAGCTGTTGATTATAGGCGATAACTTTGTGTCCTTTGTTAACGAAAAGGGAAAACGCAACGATATAGACGTTTCTCTTAATACGGTTTCCCGTTTCTTTATAAGTGAAAACAATACTACTGCTATTGTTTTTTCAAAATATTCAAGCGCTTATACCAATATCCTTAAGGTTTACAGCAGTTCAGGCAAGGAGATATCAAGCTCTGACATTGATTTTATTATTAAGGATATGTCTTTTGACGGAAAACATGTCGCTTTGCTTTCGGACGGAATGCTGTATTGCTATGATCTGTACGGCAGAATTTCAGGTGAAAAAACCATTGATAACGATGCCGAAAGATGTTGTATTAACGGTTCCAATGCGTATGTTCTTTTCTCCAACGGAATCAAAAAATATTCTGTCAGAGGAAACTCGGACGAAAGGGTAACGCAAAGCAGAATTGAAAAAATTGACGGCGAGGAGGTTAAAGAATAAACCGTAACACTTAGTATTAATTATTTTAAATAATAAATAAACGGAGGTTTTAAAATGTCAGTAATAGATTTATTGTTCTTAGCAATTATCGCAGTGTTTGCATTTTTCTCATACAAACGCGGAATAATGGCTACTATTCTTGAAATCGTTGCATTTATACTTGCTGTTGCAATCGCGGTGTACGCCGCCAAGCCCGTCGGTAAGTTAATGTATAACGGTTTTATAAGAGGCAGTATTGAAAAGCACGTTGAAAATGCCATTCAGGAAATCAACTTTGACGATAAGGTTGTATCTGTTGATCAGGGCGCGCATATTATTTATGACAATATGCCTGATTTTGCCGTAAAGATTGCCAAGTCAAACGGGATCGGTGAGAGTAATATTCTTTCAAAGGTTAAGAATACAAGATTCAATTCGTCAACTATGATTAACGGCGTTCTTGAGAAAGTTGTTGATCCTATTGTTCTTCCGGCAACCGAAACAATTGCATTTATCCTTTTGTCAGTTGCTCTTATTTTCCTGTTAAGACTTTTCGCAAGGATGCTTTCAAAGGAGAATGATGAGGACGGATTCACCGCCAATAAATTTTTCGGCGGATTATTCGGTATCGCCAAAGGTGTTGTTGTAGTATATGTCGTTTGCGCATTATTACATTTCATTAATCTTACCGGCGATAACCCGACTCAGGGATTCGGCGAGATTCTTGCAAAGTCTCAGGTATTTAACTTTATGATTAATAACAACCCCGTCATTGAAGGGTTGAAAAATATGTTTTAAGGATTGGTAATTGATACATATGAAGGATTTATTTAAAGGTTGTTGGACAATCCCTAACCTTATTTCATTAATAAGAATTGTTCTTATTCCGTTTTTCGCTTATTTTTATCTCAAGGACGAGATTATTATTGCGCTTGTACTTCTTGCATTGTCCGGCATTTCGGATTTCGCAGACGGAAAAATCGCAAGAAAGTTTAATCAGGTCAGTAATCTCGGTAAACTGCTTGACCCGGTTGCCGACAAGCTGACTCAGATTACTATTGCAGTTATACTCTTTATCGGTTTCAGAAATGCACAGAATCCGATAATGCAGGCATTCGGCTGGGTGTTCCTTGTATTCCTTGTAAAAGAGGGAATAATGGTTATCGGCGGTCTTCTGATGCTTATTTTCGGAATCAGACCGGGCGCTGCGGAAATCTACGGTAAGGTCGCAACTTTTGTTTTCTATGCGGCTATGATTATTATTATTGCTTTCGGTCCCGAAATCGGTCTTATGAGCCGTCTCGGATTAAACATTGTTATGCCTGACTGGCTTACGGTAGCTTTAGTTGTTATTTCGGCGATAATGACAGTAATTGCATTTTGCAGTTATATGCCCGAAACTCACAGACAGGTTCAGGAACGTTTCAGCAAAAAAGAAAAAACAGAAACTACAGAGGAAAACTGATTTATGAAACAAATGATTTGCACAAGGTGTAAAAAATATCCCGCGGTATTTTTTATTACAAAGGTCGATGGAGATAAAACGGCTAATGAGGGGCTTTGTGTTAAGTGTGCGATGGAATTGAATATCGGTCCTGTAAAGCAGATTATGGAAAGTATGGGTATCACCGAGGAAGAGATGGAGAGCGTTTCCGAACAGATTGAGGAAATGTACGAAAACGGCGATATGGAAGAAATGTTTCAGCCGGGCGGTGCAGGAACTTTTCCCTTTATGCAGAATATGCAGGGAATGTTCGACCGGAATAATCCGTCTGATTCAAACGGTGAAGAATCCGCCGATAAAAATGTTAAGGAAAAGAGCAAAAAAGGTAAGGTTAAAACCGATAAGAAGAGAAAGTCGATTAGTCTCTACTGTACGGATTTAACCGCAAACGCCAGAGAAGGCAAGCTTGACAGAATTATCGGAAGAGATGAGGAAATAAAACGTACTATCCAGATTCTTTGCAGGAGGACCAAGAATAATCCCTGCTTTATAGGTGAGCCGGGTGTTGGTAAGACTGCGATTGCAGAGGGACTTGCGCTTAAAATCGCCGCAGGAGATGTTCCCGCCAAGCTTGCAAATAAAGAGATTCAGCTTCTTGACTTGACTGCTCTTGTTGCAGGAACTCAGTTCAGGGGACAGTTTGAAAGCCGTATCAAATCACTTGTTGACGAGGTTAAAGAGGCGGGCAATATTATTCTTTTCATTGACGAGGTTCACAATCTTGTCGGAACAGGTGACGCCGAAGGCAGTATGAATGCGGCGAACATTCTTAAACCTGCTTTGTCCCGCGGTGAGATTCAGGTAATCGGTGCAACTACGTTTAATGAGTATCGCAAGCATATTGAAAAGGATGCCGCACTTGAAAGGCGTTTTCAGCCGGTTAAGGTTGAAGAACCTTCTATCGAAGACACCTATAAAATGCTCCTTGGAATAAAGAGTTATTATGAGGATTATCATAAGGTCTCAATAAGCGATAACCTTGTTTATAAGGCGGTTACAATGTCTGAAAGATATATTACTGACAGATATCTTCCCGATAAGGCAATCGACCTTCTTGACGAGGCGTGTACCTGCGCAAATCTTCGCAATAAAGCGATAAGCGATTATGAGCTTAAGCTTGATAAGAAAAAGGAGCTTGAGGAAAACCTTGACGAGCTTGAACACGAAGAGGATATCGAAAAGCTTGATTTCAAGGAGATTTCAAACCTTAAAACAGAACTGATTTCAATTGAAAAAGAGCTTGACGAGCTTAAGGAAAAAGCGGCTGACAATAATGTTACCGAAAACGACCTTGCAACCGTTATTAATCTCTTTACAGGGATACCGATGTCAAAGGTGCTTGACGGTGATTTAAAGAGTCTTATAGGACTTGAAGACCGCCTTAAAGCAAAGGTAATCGGTCAGGACAGAGCGGTTGAGCTTGTTGCGGCGGCCATTAAGAGAAGCCGCGTTCAGATTTCAGCCCAGAAAAAACCGGCGTCATTTATCTTTGTAGGACCGACGGGCGTAGGAAAAACCGAGCTTGTAAAACGTCTTTCGATGGAGTTGTTTGATACTCCCGAAACGCTTATACGCCTTGATATGTCCGAGTTTATGGAAAAGCACAGCGTATCAAGAATAATCGGTTCGCCTCCCGGATATGTCGGCTATGACGAAGCAGGCCAGCTGACTGAAAAAGTCAGAAGAAAGCCGTATTCAATCATTCTTTTTGATGAAATTGAAAAAGCTCATCCCGACGTTATGAATATTCTTCTTCAGATTCTTGACGAGGGTAAAACAAGCGATGCTCACGGAAGGGTTGTTGATTTTTCAAACACTGTTATCATTATGACCTCCAATGCCGGCAGTGAAAGAAAAGAAAACGCTCTTGGCTTTGCCAAGGATAAAGCGGAAGTAAATGTTGAAAAATCAATTAAAGCTCTTAACGAGTTTTTACGTCCTGAGTTTGTAGGCAGAGTAGACGAAATAGTGGTTTTCAACGAACTGACCGAGGAAAACTATGAACAGATTGCTATGCTTATGCTCAATGAACTGGGCGATGCTTTAAAAGATAAAGGCATTACTCTTTCAATAGGTGAAAATGTTGCCAAAACTCTTGTTTCAAAGATGGACGGCAACGTCCGCGGAGCAAGAGATTTGAGAAACGTTATCAGAAGAAATGTTGAGGATAAGGTTTCGACATATCTTGTGGAAAATTGTGATAAAATTCTTTCATCTGTTTTGCTTGAAGAACAAAACGGTGAAATTGTTCTTAAAACAGAATAATTGATTTAATTACAACTAATTTCCTATTGACTTTAAACGGTGGATATGCTAAAATATCCACCGTTGCAAGTTAATATGCGGGTGTAGTTCAATGGCTAGAATCCCAGCCTTCCAAGCTGGTCGTGTGGGTTCGATTCCCATCACCCGCTCCAGAAAAGCAGTCGGTTGACTGCTTTTTTATTGTTAGGTGGGAATCGAACCCGCAACAGTACATGTCGAGCGGTTTGCCGTAAGGCAGAGCGAGACGTACATATAATGCGAAGATTTGCGAAGCAAATGAACGAAGCGAAGCATCGGTTTCCCATCACCCGCTCCAGAAAAGCAGTCGGTTGACTGCTTTTTATTTTTTATATATTGAAATATATAGTATTATTTGATATAATAAAGTGATAAAGAATGGGTGAGTATGTATGAACGGAAAATTAATTGTAATTGAAGGTCTTGACGGTAGCGGTAAATCCACTCAGACGGCTCTTGTCAGGGAAAAAATTGAACAGTCGGGTAAAGCTATCAAACAGATTAAACTGCCTGACTATGAAAGCGATTCAAGCGCGCTTGTAAGAATGTATCTTGCAGGTGAGTTCGGCAGTAATCCCTCCGATGTTAACACATACGCAACTTCCCTGTTTTATACCGTCGACAGATATGCTAATTTTACAAAAGTCTGGAAGGATGACTATCTTAACGGAACCGTTATTCTTGCCGACAGGTATACAACTTCAAATGCAGTTCATCAGATGGTTAAGCTTCCCAAAGACAAATGGGACGAATATCTTGAATGGCTTGAAGATATTGAATATAACAAGGTCGGCATTCCCAAACCCGACGTCGTTATTTTTCTTGATATGCCCGTTGACGTTTCACAGCGACTTATGACTGAAAGATATTCGGGCGATGAAAAGAAAAAAGATGTCCATGAGGCAAATGTTGCTTACCTTAACGCCTGCCATGAATCCGCTCTTTACGCTGCGGACAAGCTCGGCTGGTTTGTAGTAAAATGTTCCGACGGAAACAACCCCAGATCCATTGAAGAAATCAATAATGATATTTTTAAGGAGATAAAAGGTATTGTTGGAGTTTAAAAAACCTGAAATTGAGGATAAAACCTGGGTTGACGAGATAACGAAGAATACTGCAAAAAGCTGCGAATTCTGTTTCGGCAGTATTTTTATCTGGGCTGAAATCTATAATACAACAATAGCAAGATTTAACGATTCGCTTGTTCTTCGTTATAAGGTTGACAGCGAATACTCTTATTCATTTTTTAATAACGGAAATATTGTCCCGCTAATTGAAGAACTGCTTGAAAACTCAAAAAAGCATAATCAGGTTCTCAGAATTTACGGGCTTACAAAAGATGAAAAAGAACAGCTTGAAAGTGAAATGCCCGACGCTTTTGAAATAACCGAAATGCGCGACTTCTTTGATTATGTTTATAAGACAGAGGATTTGATTAATCTTTCGGGCAGAAAATACCATCAGAAAAGAAATCATATTTCTTATTTCAGGAATAATTGCGAATGGGAGTATGAGAGTATAAACGAAAGCAATATTGAAGAATGCCGACTTTTTAATTCGCAGTGGGAGAGGCATAACAGCGATAAAAACCCCGAGGAGCTTTCGGATGAGAACAAAGCTATTCAGACTGCGTTGGATTATTTTTCCGCCCTCGGATTTGTCGGCGGATTACTCAGAGTAAACGGTAAAATTGAGGGTTATACTTTAGGCGAGCCGTTAAGTGATGAAATGTTTTGCACTCATATTGAAAAAGCAAACGCCGATATGAGAGGCGCCTATCCTATGATTAATCAGCAATTTGCCGAGAATGAACGTTCGTCGTATAAATACGTTGACAGAGAGGACGATACAGGCAGCGACGGTCTAAGACAGGCCAAATTAAGCTACCATCCGGAGTTTCTTATTGAGAGCTATTTTGCGAGGTACAAAAAGTGATTTGCCATCCTGATAAAAGTGATATTTCGCAGATAAAGGAAATATGGAAGACCTGCTTTGACGACACGGATGAAAACATTGATTGTTATTTTACTAAATGCTTTTCGCCTGATGACTGTTATATTTTTAAAACTAAAAAAACAGTTGTTTCATGCTTACAAATGATTCCGTGTGATATTTCTTTTTCGGGTAACAATCATAAGGCAAAATATCTTTATGCCGCCTGCACACGTCCTGATTTTCAGGGCAACGGATATATGTCGCAGCTTATTGCTCAAGTTTGCAAAAATGAAAACTCAAGAGGAACAAAAGCGGTACTTTGTATTCCTGCAAATGAAGAGTTGTTTGACTTTTACAGAAGATTTGGATTCGTTGACGGAATTAACTGTTCAACTTTATACTATTACAGAGATGAAGTTGAAACAATCGCAAAACCGTGCAAATACTTTTTAAATGCGGATACAAAGCTTTTTAACAGTAAAAGGAATGATTTATTATCCGACAAATGCTTTGTGCGTTTTCCCGACAAGTATATTTCACTTGCGGACGGAAACTACTATTCAACTGTTTATAATGACAATTTTTATTGTATTTTTTCTGAAGAAGATAATTCCGTTAAGGTCGCAGACAGTTTTTGGATTAATCAGCAAGGAAGAAATGAAATGCTTTATTCTTTGCTGAAAGAAACAAACGCAAAAAAATTTGAAATATATTGCTGTAATACTGTTAACTCTTGCCTGAAAGGAGTTATAAAATATTTGGATAGGAGTATTTCCGATATAAGTAACATTTATCTTGGTATTAAAATGGAGTGATAAAAATGGTATATGTATTTCTTGCTGACGGATTTGAAGTGGTTGAAGCGTTGGCTGTTGTTGACGTTTTAAGGCGCGCAAAAATTGAAACCGCAACTGTCGGTATCGGCGGTAAAAAAATAAAAAGCTCTAATAATATTGAAATTACTTGTGATAAAGCTGATGAAGAAATCAGCTTGATGGACGATATTGAGGGTATTGTTCTTCCCGGCGGTTTACCCGGAACTACAAACCTTGATAACAGCAATACTGTTGACGCATTTATTAACTTTGCCGTTGAAAACAAACTGTTAGTTGCCGCTATTTGCGCCGCTCCGTCTGTTCTCGGTAAAAGAAATCTGCTTGACGGGAAAAATGCGACCTGCTATCCGGGATTTGAGAAATATCTTTACGGAGCGAATTACACAGCTGCATTTGTTGAAAAAGACGGTAATATAATTACAGGCAAGGGTATGGGAGTTGCAGTTGATTTCGGACTTGAAATAGTCTCATATTTAAGAGGCAAAGAGCTTGCCGAATCAATTAAATCATCCATACAGTCAAGGTGATATGGATAAGAAAAAATTAAGAGATTACTTTATTGAAAAAAGACTGAAAATGTCTAAGGACGACAAGTTAATATCAGATAATACTATTTTTGAAAGAGTTATTAATCACGATTGGTTTAAAGAAAGCGAGTGTATTCTTACCTATGTTTCGACAAAAACCGAGGTTGATACAAGAAGATTGATAGAATACTCTTTAGGTATTGGTAAAACAGTAGCTGTTCCGAGATGCGATGTTAAAGGTAATATGATGAAATATTACAGGATTAATTCATTTGATGACCTTGAAAAGAGTTTTTTCAATATTCTTGAACCTGATCGTTTTTGTAATGAACAGCTTGATTTGAGCAATGCGTTGTGCATTGTTCCCGGACTCAGTTTTGACATAAAAGGTTACAGACTGGGTTACGGCAGGGGATATTTTGACAGGTTCCTGAATGAAAATCCTGTTCGGTCAATTGGGCTTTGTTACAAGTCATTTCTTGTTGACAAATTACCTGTCGATGAATTCGACAAGGCGGTTGACGCGGTTTTAACCGATTAATCTATTTCCATTGGGGGGAGGGCTTGCATTGAGTAATAACGATTACAACATTGATGATTTTCTTAAGAATTTCGACAGAAATCTCGATGATGAAATTAAAAATGCCGGCAATCAGAATAAATCGAATAACGTACAGAGCAATTCCTATAAAGGTAATTTCAACGTACATATAGATCGCAGCAAGGACTTTGTTGACGATGAGGAGGGCTATATCCCCGCATATAACGGAGAGATTTATTTCGCCAATCATACGCCTCTTCATCCGAAAAAGGAAGATAAAATTGAAGAAAAATATCAGGCGCATAAGAAAAAAGCGCTTAAGCGTTTGGCTTCAAAGCAGAATTCTTCTTCAACCGCAGCGGATAGTACCGAAGGCGAATTAACGGACTCATCAAAGATTACCCCTGCGATGGTTGCGAATGCTGCGAAAATCCGTTTACAGAGAAAGCTTAAAAAGGGCGGGAATGTTCCTCTTCCTCCAAAGGCATCTGATTCTGTTCAGTCGGTTAATAACGCAACCGATGCTTCAAAAAATATCAGTTCAAATAGTATTTCTATGGCAGCGAAAAACACCTCATCAAAAAGAGGTTCTTCCATAAAAGGTAAAGCAACTTCACAAATCAGGGCGCTCAAAATCAAATACCGTAAAAGAGGTCTTATTGCAGTCGGAGTAAGTATTATACTTGCCGTTATTCTTTCGTTTGTAGCTATCAGCTGTATTAACGACATACTTGCTATAGGCCGTGATTCCGAAAAGATTTATACTGTTACAATTCCGAGTAATGCATCTACTAAAAGCGTTATCCGTATTCTTGACAAACAGGGACTTATAAAAAACAGTCTTTTCTGTAATATAATAGCCGAGGTCCAGCATTTCAGAAGTGATAACTATATTCCCGGAATTTACTATGTTACCGAGTCAATGGGACTCGAGGGAATGCTTTTGCAGTTCAAATCCACCCAGACAACGGGCGAAACTGTCAGATTAACCTTTCCTGAAGGATATAATGTTGACCAGATAATGGCGAAGCTTGAAAAATATGAGGTCTGTTCAACTGCTCTGTTCAAACAGACTTTGAGGGATGTCGATTTTTCAAATGAATATGATTTCCTCGCTTCTCTCAAAGACAAGGATCAGCGTTATATTTATGTTGAAGGTTATCTTTATCCCGATACTTACGATTTCTATGTCGGTGAAAATCCTGCAAGTGTAATCCGTAAGTTCCTTGACAATTTCAAGGAAAAATGGACTGAGGAATATCAGGAACAGGCCAAATCCGCAAATATGACAATGGATGAAGTTATCACGCTTGCGTCTCTTATTCAGAAAGAGGCGTACGGCGCCGAACAGATGCCCGATGTTTCGTCCGTAATTCATAACAGACTTGATTACAGCGCATTGTTCCCGACGCTCAAGTGCGACTGCACTTTGTATTACGTTAAGAACTTTATTAAGAAGAATGTAACGGATCCGTCGCTTGCCAGCGCTTTGAATAACAGGTATAACACTAATGACTGTATAGGACTTCCCATAGGTGCTATATGCAATCCGGGTGACGATGCAATAAAAGCCGCTCTCAAGCCGAATGAAACAAAGTATTATTTCTTTGCTCATGATAATAACAATAAGATTTATCTTGCTGCTAATGAATCCGATCACAACAATAATCTTCGTGAGATTAATGAGGTAAACAAGAGTGCAAAGAAGAGCTGACACGGTTAAACCTGAATTATTATGTCCCGCAGGCGATGAAGAAAGACTTGACGCGTGCATTATGTACGGCGCTGATGCGGTATATCTCGGTGCGGATATGTTTTCCATGCGTGCCGCTTCGCCTAATTTTAAAGGCGACGAGCTTGAAAAAGCTGTAAAAAAAGCCCACGATAAAGGCGTTAAGGTTTATCTTACCGTTAATACGCTTCCCAGAAACAGTGAAATATCGGTTCTTCCCGAACACATCGAAAGATGGAGTGAAATCGGCATAGACGCGTTTATCGTTGCAGATTTCGGCGTTCTGGATTTGTGTAAGAAATATGCTCCGTCTGTTCCTGTTCATATTTCAACTCAGGCGGGAATAGTTAATTATCATACGGCTGAAGTATTTTATAACCTCGGTGCGTCAAGAGTTGTTCTTGCAAGGGAGCTTTCGCTTTCCGAAATATCCGAAATTGCCGTTAAAAAGCCCGAACCCCCTGAAATTGAGACTTTCGTTCACGGCGCAATGT
>JAEEGL010024442.1_pt1 | contig 14229 bp, 11 predicted proteins | sample 9134231 | NCBI WGS metagenome assembly JAEEGL01 (sample SAMN16246548, study PRJNA631951) | gut metagenome | biome: gut microbiome; feature: rumen; material: fiber-attached | host: Bos | place: Iran: Karaj | collected 2018-10 | reverse complement strand
TTGGTCTATAGCTAAGGCAACCATCGAAGTCCCCACTGCAAATACCGGACTTGTGTATGACGGCACGGAGAAAACAGGTGTTGACGATCCGGCTGCAAATGCAGGATATACAGTCACAGGCAATAAGCAAACTGAGGCAGGCGACTATAAGGCAACAGTAACACCCGATGCCAACCACAGATTCAGTGATGATGCTGCATCTAAGGAAGTTTCTTGGTCTATAGCTAAGGCAACCATCGAAGTCCCCACTGCAAATACCGGACTTGTGTATGACGGCACGGAGAAAACAGGTGTTGACGATCCGGCTGCAAATGCAGGATATACAGTCACAGGAAACAAACAGACAAACGCAGGCGACTATGAGGCTACAGTAACACCTGACGCCAACCACAGATTCAGTGATGATGCTACATCTAAGAAAGTTTCTTGGTCTATAGGCAGAGCTGACATAGATACTCCTGCTGCAGCAAGCGGACTTATTTACAATGGATCCGAGCAGACAGGTGTTCCGCAAGGCGATTACTATACTTTAACCGGCAATACCGGAACTAATGCAGGGAGCTATACAGCCAAGGCTACACCTGACAGCAACCATAAGTGGGGCACAGGCGATAATCCTACTGCAGAAAGAGATATTCCTTGGACTATAGAAAGACAGTCAGTCGCAGTGCCTAAGGCAGTTGAAGGTCTTGTTTATAACGGATCTGAACAGACAGGTGTTCCTGAAGGCGAGAAGTATAACATTACCGGCAACACTGGAACGGATGCCAGCAATGCTTATAGCGCTACAGCAACCCTCCTGGATTCCACCAACTACAAGTGGGCAGATAATAATACCACAGATCCTAGGAACATTCCTTGGGAGATCGCTCAGGCAAAGCTTGAAGACGGTGAGATGGAGATTACAGTAGGCGGAACCGGAAAGGTACCTGCAGGAGACGATATCTCTTATGAAGTCGAGCCTGAAGGCGTAATAGAGCTGGATGAAAACGGCAATGTAACAGGTGTCGCAGAAGGCGAAGCTAAGATCATCGTTGCAGCCAGTGGAAACGGCAACTATGAGAGAGGTCAGGTCACGATCACGGTTACAGTCGTTCAGCCGACTCCTAATCCTACCGGAGACACGACCATGAGATGGGTAGCAGTTGGAACACTTGCACTCGTGATCATGGTTGCATACCTCTTCATCTCCAAAAGAAAAGAGAATGAATAAATAATCAGATCGATTTGATCATTAGATTATCATGACCGATTTAGGGGATAAGGTGAAAGCCTTATCCCCGTTTTCGTATTTAAAATGTCCTGATAATACATATGTGTGGTAATATATATGTGATAATGTTTAATTAGATTCGTTACGAACTGGCGTTTTCAGGAGGGACCTATGAAAAAGTTTTTCAGCTTATTACTTGCTTTAGTGATGGTGTTTGTCCTTATCCCCGGGGCCGGAGCGACTGCCTTTGCCCAGGTGGTACCATCGGGTGCTGACATAAAGGAGACCGGAGATGTAAACAATGTCAAAGGAGATTATGTTCTGTCTGTTACCGTCAATCCGGAGAAACAGATGGTCAGAAAAGGGACAGGATTCACATTCAATGCAGATGTTGATGGAAGTATTACAGAAGTGATCTGGTCCGTGAGCGGAAATAACAGCAGCGGCACGACTATCAATCCAAGTACAGGATACATTTATGTAGCCCCCGGGGAGACTGCTGAACAGCTTACGGTGAGGGCAACTTCTACATTTTTGGGCTCGAAATATGGCGAGGCTACTGTCTATGTTGTTGACTACACTCCGGTTATAAACGAAGTTACGATCTCTCCGAAGACCTCAAGTGTAAGATGTGACGGTTACCTGTATTTCGATGTGACTGTAGATGGAACTGATTTTCATGATGTGGTCTGGACTCTGTACGGAAATGAAAACGACGGCACGTATATAAATAACGGATATTTGTATGTTTCTGCATACGAAACAGCAAGCACGTTGACAGTCAGAGCTACATCCGCAAGGAACAGCTCCAGGTATGACGAAGCAACAGTCACAGTCCTGCAATTGGAGAAGATCCATAGTTTGGATCTTAGGTATGACGAGGCTTCTGTCACCTTGAGCACTGCGTTGACAGGTGAACAGGTGACAAGTATGCTTATCGATGCGCTGGATGAGTCGGAGACAGAGGACATCATATATTATGATAAGAGTCCTACTTACACCTGTCTTGTAAGAGGCGTCACGCCGAGTTCAAGCGGAGACGTTTCCTGTCTTAAACTGGGTTACAGTTCGGAGAATTTAAGCGAGGAAGAAGAATACTATTTCAGGTTTGAGATACAAACGACAGGGATATACGGATGGGATCCGTCTGCTCCGCCGACCATAACAGTCAACGGAAAGACCCCTGACTACGTACGTTGGAACGGCACTTTGAGGCTTCGTTCCTGGGTATATGTTTATGTAAAGGCCGAACTGGTTCCCAATGCGGATTATGTAAGCTCTGTCACCGTCAGCCCGGAGAAGCAGATGGTCAGAAAAGGGACGGGATTTACGTTCAACGCAGATGTTGATGGAAGCATTACAACAGTTTCGTGGTCTGTAAGCGGAAATAACAGCAGCGGTACGACCATCAACCCAAGTACAGGGTATATTTATGTGGCAGCCGGAGAAACTGCCGAACAGCTTAAGGTAAGGGCGACATCCACATTCAACGGGGCGAAATTTGACGAGGCTACTGTCTATGTTGTCGACTATACTCCGGTTATAAACAGCGTATCTGTCACTCCGAAAACTACAAGTGTAAGATGTGATGGTTACAAGTATTTCGATGTTACGGTGGACGGAACAGATTTTCATGATGTGGTCTGGACTCTGTACGGAAACGAAAATGAAAGCACGTATATCAATGACGGAAATTTATATGTTTCTACATACGAAACTGCAAGCACATTGACAGTCAGGGCTACATCAGCAAGAAATGAGTTGATGTATGACGAAGCAACAGTCACAGTCCTGCAACTGGAGAAGATCCATGATGTTGACCTTAAGTATGATGAGACTGCTGTTGTTTTGGATACAGCATTGACAGGTGCGCAAGTCACATCATTGCTTATCGATGCGCTGGATAAAGAAGCGACAGAGGACATCATATATTATGACGACAGGCCGGAATACACATGCCTTGTAAAGAATGTCTCGCAGGATTCAAATGGAAATGTTTATTGTGACAGGCTGGGATATAGTTCTGCTTATTTAAGCGAAGAGGAAGAATACTATTTCAGATTTGAGATACAGTCGACGGGAATATACGGATGGGATCCGTCGTATCCTCCGGAAATAACAGTCAATGGAAAGACGCCTGATTATGTTTGCTGGAACGGTGATTTAGGACTCCGCTCCTGGGTATATGTATATGTCAAAGCTGTTTTCGGCAGTTCTGGTGAGTACTGGTATGTTACATTCGATCCTAATGGAGGAAGCGGCTCAATGCCTGGTATATATGTCAGAAGGAGCGAATATTTCAATTTGCCTGAATGTACCTTCACTCCTCCGACAGGAAAGACCTTTGAATATTGGACATCAGACCTCTATCCCAGTCTCCAGATACCTGAAGGCGATCCGTTCTCTCCGGAGACGGATATGGAGTTCAAGGCAGTATGGATGGATAAGATCGTTTCCGCTGTTATAGATCCAATCAGTTTTGCAAACCTTGATGAGGGATACACAGACGTAAATTATCAGGCTGTAAAGATTCGAAATATGGGTAACGTCTCACTGAACATGGACGAAAGCAGCATTTGGATCTCCAATACCGATGCATTCGATCTGCACTGGGAGTCGGTCCCCGGAAGCATAGTTCCGGGAAGTTATATCGATACCGTTTATCTATATCCGAAGGCAGGACTTTCTGCAGGTACATACACCACCAGAGTAAGTTTCAAGGATACCGGCGGAATGATGGGTGAGCCTGTCGGTATAGATGTGACACTGCATGTCACAGGAAAGATAACGGAAGTGTATTTCAACAACGTGCCTACGCCCTACGGCGGGAACAGTGCAGCAGCGTACGATTTCTCACGGATAACATGCCAGACGGGCTTTTCCATAGGAAGCAATGCGCAGTGGCTCTATTTTGACTGGGGCGATGAGCAGCTTTATCAGTTCCATGGTACTTTTTCAAAAGGAACCACCTACTTTATGGACCTTGAACTGAATGCGGATGAGAACCACTACTTTGCTTTCGATCCTGTCACCGGTGAGTGCGCCGTGGAGCATTACTACATCAACGGAGTCGAGTATACGCCTATGGATCTGGATACCTATCACTTCAGCGGAGACCATAAATGGCTTGAGGTGGCAATAGGGGTGATGGTGCAAAAGGATGCAGGATCGGATGTTTCTGTCACGGCACTTCCGGCTTCGGCGTTTACCGAGAACGTACACTATACAGTAAACGGCCATGAAGTGACCGTCACTTACGATAAGCCGTGCAGACTTGGGTATTGGGACGGCAGCAAGTATCAGCCTATCGCCTATACATCTTCTTCGGGCACATCATATACTTTTGATGTACCGGAAGAATGTGATGAAGTACTGCTGGTAATAAAGGGAGATGCTGACTTTGACGGAAGGATCCGCCCTGCAGATGCCCTGCAGGTTCAAAAGGATGCCCTCAAAAAGATTACTTTAAGCAGTGAAGCGAAATTCGCGGGAGATGTATCTTCTCCATACGGAAGGTTAAATATTCAGGATGCCAGCACGATCAATAAAGCGGCGATACGTAAGATCACACTGACGTGGAGAGATGAATAAGAAGAGCAAAGAGCCCGGGCAGTCAGCCCGGGTTCTTTTTTGTGAAGAAAATGTGAATAATGAATATTTGTTAGCACTCACTATTGACGAGTGCTAACAATGGTGGTATAACATAATTGTCCTCAGGAGATGAGGGATAAATAAGAAACCAAAGGATCCATATATGAGGTCCGAAAACATATTCAGGAGGTAGAAACTATGTTATATCCTACAATTTTCAGAAACGATCCATTTGATGATATCTTTGATGATTTCATGAGACCCAGTAAAGCTGTAAGCAGCAATTTCATGACTCAGTCTACAGTAATGAAGACAGATATCAAGGAACTTGATAAAGCATATCAGCTGGATGTAGAACTTCCGGGTGTAAAGAAAGAAAACGTTACAGTAGAACTTAAAGACGGAGCCCTGGAGATCAAAGTAGTGTCCGAAGTAAACAACGATGAAAAGGATGAAAAGGGCAAATACTTAAGAAGAGAAAGATTCTACGGCAGCTGCAGCAGATCCTTCTATGTAGGCGAAGATGTAAAAGAGGAAGATATCAAAGCAAAGTTCGATAACGGTGTTCTTACCATCACCGTTCCGAAGGTGGAAGCTCAGGCCAAAGTGGAACAGAAGAAACTCATAAGCATCGAGTAGGGGTATTGGGACCTCGCTCGGAGAACTCTTTCAAATAGCGAAAAATGAGAAGACCGGCAATTGCCGGTCTTCTCATTTTATGTTTCATTTTGATTTTGGAATGTAAAACCCGGAGAAAGTGTTTTTGCTTTTCCTATCCCAAGGACAGGTGGGTTTTCTGCCCCGCATCTTCTGTCTTCCCCTGATAGAAATGAGGCCTGACATAATGACGAGGTGGACGTCCGAAATCCCGAATAGCAAATGTAGGAAAATAAATAACACTGCCTCCGAGCATTTTTATTATATCATTCACTGCTCCAGCCTTGCAAGAGCTTTGGCTATTCTGGCGGCACATCTTGCGTTATTGAGTGCCAGCTGTACGTTGGACTTGAAGGATTCTCCTCCCGTAAGATCTTTGATGGTGGCTAAAAGGAACGGTGTGATATTCTTTCCGTGCACTCCGGCTTCGTCTGCCATAGCCAGGGCTTTGGTGATGATGCTCTCCATATAGTCATAGTCCTGAACGTATTCCTGCGGTACGGGGTTTCCTATGAGGAGGCCTCCTTTGAGGCCGAGGTCCCAGGTCGTCTTTATGACTTTAGCCGCGTCCTCGGGAGTCTCTGCCCTGTAGTCTACGCCGAACCCGCTGCTTCTGCAGAAGAAAGCGGGGAATTCGTCTGTTCCCATGCCTATGACCGGTACGCCCATGGTCTCGAGATATTCAAGAGTCCTTCCTATATCTAGGATCTGCTTTGCTCCTGCGCAGACCACTGCGACTCTTGTGTTGGCAAGCTCCTGAAGGTCTGCAGAGATGTCCATGGTCTGTTCTCCTTTTCTGTGCACTCCTCCTATGCCTCCCGTTGCAAAGACTTTGATGCCTGCAAAAGCAGCGCACATCATCGTCGATGCGACTGTCGTGGCGCCGGTCCTTCCCGTTGCGAGGTAGGTGGCGAAATCCCTTCTTGAGACTTTGCCCACGTTTTCTGCCTTGCACATGATCTCCAGTTCATCTGCCGTGAGACCCAGCTTTATTTTGCCGTTTATGAGTGCAGCAGTGGCAGGTACGCATCCTTCTTCTCTTATGACTTTTTCAACTTCTGCAGCAAAGCTGAGGTTTTCGGGATAGGGCATGCCGTGGCTGAGTATGGTGCTCTCAAGGGCCACCACAGGCCTTCCTTCCCTTAATGCTTCTTTTACGTCTTCTTTTATATCCAGATACTTTTCAAGATCCATGACGGTCTTCCATTCTGATAATACATAATATTTGCTCCTGCATTTTAACATGCCGGAGCCATATTCTCAATTGCGGGATGAAAAAGACGGAAATTGTGGTATACTCTATGTTATATATAGTAAAAAATGTTACTCGGAGGATAATATGGAAAACAAGAATGCATGGAATAAATATAAAGCGAAGGATCTCAAGGACCTCGACAGAGTCTGCGAGGGATACAAGGAATTCATATCCAAGGGTAAGATAGAACGCGAATGCGTCGATCTTACGGTGGACATGGTAAAGAAAGCCGGGTACAAATCACTGGAAGATGTCCTCGCAAAGGGCAAAAAACTCAAAGCGGGCGACAAGGTCTATGCGGTGTGCATGGATAAGACCTTGGCTCTTTTCCAGATGGGCGAGGAGCCTCTCACAAACGGAATGAATATCCTGGGAGCTCATATAGACAGCCCCAGAGCAGATATAAAACAAAATCCTCTCTATGAGGCTGACAGCCTTGCATATCTCGATACTCACTACTACGGAGGCATCAAGAAATATCAGTGGGTCGCTCAGCCCATGTCCATTCACGGCGTTGTATGCTTAAAGGACGGCAAGACCGTTAAGGTGACTGTAGGTGAAGACCCCGGAGATCCTGTGTTCTGCTTCACGGATCTTCTCATTCATCTTGCCCGCCAGCAGATGACCAAGAATGCAGCGGAAGTCGTGACGGGAGAAAATCTCGACCTTCTCATCGGAGGACATCCCCTTGCTGAGAGCAAACTCGAAAAGGATCAGAAAGATGCAGTCAAGGCAAATGTCCTGGCGATACTTAAAAACGAATACGGAGTAGAAGAAGCAGATTTCCTTTCCGCAGAGCTTACGGTAGTTCCTGCGGGAAAGGCAAGAGACCTTGGTTTCGATCGCAGCATGGTCATGGCATACGGTCAGGATGACAAGGTATGCGCATACACCTCGGTCCTTGCAATGCTCGATGAGGACAAGCCCCTGAAGAGAACGTCCTGCTGCCTCATAGTGGACAAGGAAGAGATAGGATCGGTAGGAGCAACTGGTATGCAGTCCTTTTTCTTTGAGAGTGTCGTTTCAAAGCTTGTAGCTCTGCAGGGCGGAGATCCCTATGCGGGAGGGCGCGATGCGCTGGCCAATTCGTTCATGCTTTCATCGGACGTAAGCGCCGGATATGATCCCCTCTATGCAGATGCCTTTGAAAGAAAGAACGCGGCGTTCCTCGGAAACGGCATGTCTTTCAACAAGTTCACCGGATCCGGCGGAAAGGGCGGCAGCAATGACGCCAATGCGGAATATGTGGCCAAGGTGAGAAAAGTCATGGACGACGCCAAAGTTTCCTATCAGTTCTGCGAACTCGGAAGAGTCGATGTCGGCGGAGGCGGTACCATAGCATATATCATGGCCAAGTACTGCATGAACGTCATAGACAGCGGTGTGGCAGTACTTTCCATGCATGCGCCATGGGAAGTCACGTCAAAAGCGGATATTTACGAGGCATATAAGGGATACAGAGCATTTTTACGTGATGCATAATGTATTCCCGTATGATATAATAAATGCAGTTCAATTGTTATTTGTATGACATCGTCATTTACAGGAGGATCAATTATGGGCAAATTCGTTATCTGTGACGCAAAGAACGGCGTCAAATTCAATCTCAAAGCCGGTAACGGCGAGATCATCGCACATTCTGAAGTATATTCTTCCCTTGCTTCCTGCAAAAAGGGCATCGCAAGCGTGATCAAGAACGCTCCCATCGCAGCTGTTGAAGACCAGACAAAAGAAGGATATGCAAAGGAAAAGAACCCGAAATTCGAAGTATATACAGACAAGAAGGGTGAGTTCCGTTTCCGTCTGAAAGCAAGAAACGGCCAGATCGTTGCATCCAGCGAAGGATATACTACAATGAAGACTTGCGAAAACGGCATCGAATCTGTAAGAAAGAATGCTGTTGAAGGTAAAGTCGAAAGAGAAAAGGCATAATCCAGCCTTGTTTTAGAAAAGCGCTGCCGGAGAATAGTCTCCGGCAGTTTTCATAAGTAGATCGTAAAAAGGCGATATATATGTACGAAGAACTGAAAAAGATAATAGAAGAGTCAAAGAATATAGTATTCTTCGGAGGCGCGGGGGTCTCGACTGAAAGCGGTATACCGGATTTCCGTTCGGAGAAGGGTCTGTACAATGCAAAGCAGGAGTACGGAAGGAGCCCTGAGGAGATGCTCTCCGCACATTTCTTTGAACAGGATCCGGTGACATTTTTCGATTACTACAAGAAAAACCTCATTGCCACATGGGCAAAGCCAAACGACGCTCATCTGGCTCTCGCAAAGCTTGAAGAGGAAGGAAAACTTAAGGCTGTGGTGACCCAGAACATAGACGGACTTCACCAGATGGCCGGCAGCAAAAAGGTCTATGAGCTTCACGGATCGGTTCACAGGAATCACTGCAGGCGCTGCCGCAAGGCTTACGGCCTCGACTATATACTCGATGATAAAAACTGTGTGAATCCCAAAGGGGAGTACGACGGTGTGCCACGCTGCAGCTGCGGAGGCATAGTCAAACCCGACGTGGTGCTTTACGAAGAGATGCTCGATGAAGACTGTATCAGGCATTCCGTGGATGCCATTGCTTCTGCAGACACTCTCATCATAGGCGGCACTTCGCTTGCCGTTTATCCTGCAGCGGGTTTCATACACTATTTCAGAGGCAAACATCTTGTCGTCATAAACATGTCCTCTACAGGCATGGACAGCAGCGCGGATCTTGTCATAAGAGACCCTATAGGGAAGGTGTTCAGAGAGACGGTACTTGAGTAAGATCAAAGAAAAAGCGGCATCTTTGCATTGCGCATCGATGCCGCTTTTTGAGCATGTATGTGAAAAAAGCATCAGTCTTTGCCGGAAACTGCTTTGTCGAAGAGTTCCTCGACTGCCTTGGAAGGCTTTTTCGTGATCAGTGTAACGATGACGGCGAAGATAATGCCGGTAACGGATGCCGGTACTATCTCGTAGATGCCTGTTCCGGAGAGAAACATTGCCCAGAGTATATCGCATATTCCTCCTGCAGCTATGCCCGCCGCTGCACCGGCAAAATTCAGACGCTTCCAGAAGAGGGACAGGACGATGACGGGACCGAAGGCTGCTCCGAAGAGGCCCCATGCATATTCGACCAGGGACATGATGGATCCGCTGCCGGGATTCGATGCAATGACTACCGCAACTACGGCTATGATAACGACTATGAGTCTGCCTGCTGTGAGCATCTCCTTGTCAGAGGCGTTCTTTCTGAAAATAGGCTTATAGATGTCACTTGAAAAAGCAGAAGATGCTGCCAGGAGCTGGGAGTCGGCAGAGCTCATAGCCGCCGCAAGTATGGCAGAGAGCAAAATACCGGATATGAGAGCCGGGAAAAGCTTTCTGACCATAAGTATAAAAATGATGGAAGAATCGCTGACATCGCCCAGAAACATCCTTCCGATGGCTCCTGCGAGGACGCCGAAGCCGAGGATCAGCGTTGTCCAGCCTATTCCTATCACTCTCGATTTTTTCAGGTCCTTTTCCGATCTTATGGACATGAACCTTATGATTATATGAGGCATCCCGAAGTAGCCTATGCCCCAGCCGAGGCCGGAGATGATGTCTCTGAAGTCGGCCGTGAAGAAGTTCCAGTATCCGTCCGGAAGCTGCGCTGCTGTGAAGACCGCATTGCCGTTCTTTACGGCTGCAAGGGCGAAGAGAGGGGCGAGCATCAGTGCGCCGAGCATCAGGAGCCCCTGGAAAAAGTCCGTCCAGCAGACTGCGGAGTAGCCGCCCATGAAGGTGTAGCATACTATTATGGCTGCAGACAGGTACATGGCGACCTTTGCATCTATGCCGGTAACTGTGTTGAAAAGGGTGCCGCAGGCCTTCATACTCGAGGCTGCATATACCGTATATGCTATGAGGAACAGTATTGCGCATAGTATCCTTATAGCGTTGCTGCTTGCCAGGAATCTGTTGGTGAGATACTGGGGTATGGTTATGGAATCGTCGGCCGCTATGGTAAAGCGCCTGAGCCTGGGAGCTTCGATCATCCAGCTCAAGGCGTATCCTATGAGGAGGCCTATGGCTATCCAGGTCTTGCCCATGCCCAGGGCATATACCGAAGCCGGCAGGCCCATAAGAGACCATGCGCTCATATCGGATGCGCCTGCAGAAAGGGCGGATACCCAGGGTCCCATTTTTCTTCCTCCCAGGAAATAGTCCTTTTCTCCGGAACCTTTTGATCTTAAGAAGAATACTACTCCTACACCCAGCATCATCACCAGGTAGAGTATGAAGATTATCATTTCGATGTTTGACATTTTTTTATTTTCCTTTCCTCTGACATTTTCAAGATAATAGCAGATACAAAAGCAGAATAAAATACAGAATATTGTTCGGACTTAAAAGTAGAATGATATACTGTAAAACTATCTAAAATACTTGAAATATCAGCATTAATGTATTAGACTAAAGTTAAGAATTTAAAATGTAAGGAAAAATAAACTTTGAAAAAATCGGACACAAAAAGCAGAATAGTATCGGCAGCCTGGGAACTTTTCTACAGACAGGGCTATGAAAACACCACCATAGACGAGATCGTAGAGGCATCCGGGACCTCAAAGGGCTCCTTTTATCACTATTTCGAGGGCAAGGACGCCCTTCCCGCATCCCTTTCATATCTTTTTGATGAAAAGTATGAAGAGCTGGAGAAGACCATGGATCCGGCGCTCTCACCCATAGATAAGCTGGTGTATATGAATCAGGAACTGTTCCTGATGATAGAAAATACCGTATCTGTAGACATACTCGGAAGGCTCCTTGCAAGCCAGCTGGTATCCAGCAGCGACCGCAGCCTTCTCGACGCAGGCAGGACATATTACAAGCTTCTTAGGAGGATCACTATAGAAGGGCAGGACAGAGGCCTGTTCCGTAAGGAGTTCACGGCCAACGACATAACGAAAGCATACGCCATGTTCGAAAGGGCACTTATGTATGACTGGTGTCTGTCCAGCGGAAGCTATTCGCTCAGCCAGTATTCTGGACAGCTGCTCCCGGCATTTCTCAAAACTTTTTGCTGATTCAGGAGGATGATATGAAGATCACTTATAACGGACACGCATGTTTTACGGTAGAGTCGGAAGGATACAGCATAGTTCTGGATCCGTATGAGGGTGTGAGGGGATTTGAAGATATAGATACACAGGCAGATGAAGTCATCTGTTCCCACGGTCATCACGATCACGCCTACACGAAGGGAGTCAAATTAAGGAGCGGAAAGACATCTCCGTTCGGGACGGAAATAATTGAATGCTATCACGACGGCAAGAAAGGTCTGCTGAGAGGAAAGAACAGGATAACCATACTGTCCGCCGAGGGAAAAAGGGTGGCCCATTTCGGGGACCTTGGCCATGAACTTTCAAAAGAGCAGATCGAAAAGCTCAAAGGTCTTGACTGCATCATGATACCTGTGGGCGGGTTCTATACCATAGATGCTGAGACGGCGGTGAAGATAATAAGGCAGATAGAACCCAGACACATAATACCGATGCACTATAAAGACGGGAAAAAAGGACTAGAGGTCGTGGCTTCCTGCGAGGATTTTGTAGGTCTTCTTACGGAGGATGAAAAAGAAAAACTGCTTCTCGTAAAGGCTTACGGAGAAACAGCAGAGATATAGCTATTTATGGTACTTCTCGTTGCTTATGATCTTGAACGAGCGGTAGACCTGCTCCAGGAGTATGACTCTCATCAGCTGGTGGGGAAATGTGAAATCTGAGAAGGAGAGCCTCAGGTCTGCAGCATTCCTGACGCTGTCGTCGAAACCGTTGGATCCACCTATGACGAAACATATATCGGATCTTCCCTCGAGGGCAAGGTCCGATATTTTCTTTGCAAGGCCTTCGGAACTGAGCCTTTTGCCGCCTACGTCCAATGCGATGACGAACGCATTCTTTGGAAGGTGGGCGAGGATATCTGCACTTTCTTCTTCCTTTGAATCCGATCTGCTCTCCGGCAGCTCGTTTACCGTCAGTTTGCAAAAGCGTGACAGCCTTTTGATGTACTCCGCTGCGGCATCCTGCCAGTACTTTTCTTTCAGTTTTCCTATACAGACTATATGGATGTTCATGATTTTCTCTTTGGACATTTCAATGATACCACAGCTGTCAGCCTTTGATAAGCATATTGGTATTTTTAGCCAAAAAGTGCAGGAACACGTTATTTGATATTCATGATTTATCTGCATTGTGGTAAAATATATGAAAAGTATTTTTTCGCATGTTTGATTCGGGGGCGATAAAATGACAAGATCGATCAAAATCAAAACAGTCCTGCAGGTACTGCTTATCGCTTTATCTTTAGTTTTTCTTTGGCCCGGAGCAGCCCACGCTGAAGCCGTAGTCGGAGGAACTTATGATATCTGCCCAAGCTGCGGAGTGAACTATACATATATCGAATCGATCTGGACCTATCCCGGATGCACCGAGGACGGTTACGGTACCGTTTACTGTGATTATTGCGGTTATGAAGCCGATGTGGTCCTGCCCTCGACGGGACACAGCTACAGCGCCGAGACCATAAAAGAGGCCGATTGCGAAAACGGCGGACTTGTGCTGTACAGCTGCACCAGATGCGACTACAGCTACGAGCAGCCCATCGATGCTTTAGGGCACGATATGGTATATGAGGATAAAGAGGCTACATGCACCGAACCGGGATATCATAACGGAAAGTGCGCAAGGTGCGGCAAGGAGATCGATGAAGTCATAGAGGCAAAGGGACATCAGTTCCCTGATAACTGGACCGTAGTAAAGGAAGCAGGCTATCTGACAAGAGGCTTGAAGACGAAGACCTGCACTGTCTGCGGAACAGTGGTCAGCGAGAAGATCAAGATGATCACTCCTCCTGTCATAATCCTGGCTGCCATCGCATCCGCAGCTCTCATAATATCAGCCCTTATTCCTGACAAAAAGAAAAAGCTTAAGCTGCTTCCTGCTCCTGCCGTGTCGCCGGATGAAGGAGATATACCTGAACCTGTTCCGACTCTTGTGCCGAAGAAAAAGCTGATGCTATGTTCAGAAAAAGAAGGACTTGCAGGCATACTTGCGGAAAGGAATGATCTGATAGTAAGGACAAGTCCTAAGGAAGAACTGTACGAGGCTTTGGAGAAAGACGCCGCAGACATACTCCTCGTTGATATCTCAGACGATGCAACTTTTGAAAAGCTCATCGAAAAGAAGCAGGATCAGCTGAAGAATACAGATCTTGGGCTCATCATGTGCGGTGAACTCAGCGATGAAGGAAGGACGCAGCTTGACGGACTCGTAAGGAGCGGCGTTCTGGCTGCATATTTCGAGGAAAACGAAGCCGCACCGGAGATAGTATCGAAAATTTTAAGTACGGCGGCGGAAGCGGACAAAACTGCGCATGTGGATATAATCTACCTGTACTGATCGAAAAGAAGATCTCAGCAGAAGACATACGCTGCTGTTTCCAAGAAAGAGCAAGGCACTCTAATAAAGGCGATTTCGGCTATATAGCCC
>JAEEGL017359775.1_pt1 | contig 14230 bp, 9 predicted proteins | sample 9134231 | NCBI WGS metagenome assembly JAEEGL01 (sample SAMN16246548, study PRJNA631951) | gut metagenome | biome: gut microbiome; feature: rumen; material: fiber-attached | host: Bos | place: Iran: Karaj | collected 2018-10 | reverse complement strand
GCTTCATGAAGGTTGCCAAGGCCATGATGGCTCAGGGTATCGTATAAGCTCGACGAAGTCAAGGTTAACACGATGATGACAAACATCGTTTAAAATTAAAATACCATATCAATCATTGTTTTCAAAGGGTCATGCTCGTGAGAGTGTGGCTCTTTTTTTGTTTATATAGTAGAAGTCAGTCAGCAATCGCAAATTCAAAAGTCTTTAGAAAAACACGTAAAGGACTGACTCGTAGAGCTGCATGGACAGCAGGTAAAGGAACAGCCAGGGAGATACTTCTTCCAGTCCGAAGATCATAGAGCTGACAATATCGGAAAGGGAATGGAAACTGCGGGCCGACAACCCGTAAGCCACAGCCGATAGAATGATGGTGAGGGCAAGGAGCGGAACCAATGCACGGCTAAAAGCCGAAGGAAACAGTTGGCCTGTCGCCGAAAGAAGGATGGCGTGAGGCGTAGCAGCCAAAAGCCCCACCAGCAGCACCGAGGTGAGTACAACAGCAAATACGGACAGCCATGCCCAAAGGCGACGGCGAGGACGCAAATGAGGATGGCGGGCAGCACGACGGATGCACCCGTAAGCCATAGCTAACAGAAGCATCCAAGCCAGCAGGGGTGTCAGCATGATATCGACAAAACCACCCAGGAACCACCTGACGCCCTCGCTGGAGATGAGCGAACGCACCCCTTCTGTCATCATGGCCGACAACAGCCACGACATCAGTACCAGCAGCACCTGTGCTGATAGCAGCAGGACTGCCAAAGAGGTGACACCCTTGAGATTACTCTTCATCGGCTACCAGATTGTCGATATCAATAATACGAAGCTCCAGCGCGCGCACCACCAAGCGAGTGGCATTGACACCACCCGAACTGTTGGGGAAGAGTTTCTGAACGAGTTCATTCTGACGCTTCTCCAAACTCTTCACGCCGAAGGGCATGCCACGCAGTTGTGTAATCTGATCCTTGGTATAGCCCAGAGCCAGATGGCGCAGGAAACGCTCGTCGTACTCGTCAATCTCGTAATTGATCAACGCCTCTTGCTTTGCCAGCTGCGAGCCGACGCTTCGCTTAAACCTTTCAACGATTTTCTTCAGGATAGGCTCATTGAAAACGAGCTGTTTACCGTCCATCACCGCCATCACATCATGGCGCGTCAGCAGTTCGCCCGTCTTCAAGATGATGCCGTCAGCACCTGCATCGAGCACATCGACCCAGAGCTTCTCATTGAGAATCTCTCCCGTAAAGATGAGCACTTTCACAGCTGGGTGCAGCTCCTTCGTGTGGCGACAAATCTCCACGCCAACGGTGGTGGAACCACCTAGTCCCAAGTCGAGCAGTACTAGGTCGGGCAACTGCTGCTTCAGCAATTTCCAGAAAGCAGGTTCACTATCGGCGGTGCCTATGACCTCGGCTTCAGGTATTTCGTTACGGATGATACCTTGCGTGCCCTTCAGTTCGAGGGGAACGTCTTCTACGATGATTACTTTGAAGTTTTGCATATCTGTCTTGGTAAAATAATGACTATAGTAGGAATATTATCTGCTGACTTTTCTGCCCACATGCCGCAACCGCGACGTCCTGTGGCCTCACCATGGTCGCGCACAATCTGACGACAGAGCAGGAAGGGAATCGACTGGCTGCTCTCGCCACCGGAACGCGGCACAAAGAGATGGCTAAGCTCCTCATCGGAAAGCTGTAGCTGAGGCATCAACACGCGACACTCCATGTGTCGCTCGTCCTTTGGCTGATAGGTCACCTGCAAAGGCTCCTTCTGACCAGACTGTTTGCGCAGTAGTTCGAAGAGATAGCGTATGAGGTTTTCATCGCCCAGCAATTCATGATCAAGTGGTTTGATGTGGAGCTTGACACCTTCCACCTGCTCTGCTGCCTGATGAAGCAGAATGCCATAGAGGTCACGATAGTAACCCACGACCTCGGGCAGGTCAGAAGTGTGGCCGCTATCCACCAGCTGACGAATGCGGCTGGGGTAGTACATGGTCTCATGCTTTAACGCGGAGAGACAGTTGTCAAGTACCTGGTTGCTCACATGCAGACGGGCTTCCTCCAATTCTACGCGATGCATCTCATCTTCCAGCATGTCGATGCTCTCTTGCTGCTGTTTCTGACGGATAGCCCTGTGGCGAATGGCCTGTAGCATCTGGGCTGTCACCGCCATGAGGATAATGACGAACAAGAACACGAGCAGCACAATGGCGATGGTGTAGTTGGCCTCCGTCTGTTGGAGTCGGCGACAGTATTCCTCCAGCTGCACGTCGGCAGAGAGCTCTTTGAACAACTGTGTATAGATGCGATTGTTGAAAGAATAGATGTCCCATTGGTGCAAGGCCAGTGCGGCTACAGCACTCTCATTGCGCATGCGAAGGAGAATATGGTAGTTGACCTGAACGCTGTCGTGCAGCCACGTCACCTCGGCTGGTTGACGCGAGATGTCGCCAATGGCCAGTAGCGTGTCGGTCTTCCCTGGATACTTATTGCGATAATAGTCATTGAGCGCCTGACGACATATGTCGGAGAAGATGAGTGCTCGCACGTAATTTCCGTTGACATTGGCATAATAGGCCGAGTCTGCATAGGCACTTGCCAACGAAAGCGGTGACACCTGAGCCTGAACCTGTGTCGATGACAGCGAGCCCGTCAGGAGCACAAACGCCAACAGAAGCTTTGCCACGCCCTTCGGCAGTCGGAAGAAGAAACGGCTTCCCCTACCCTGTTTGCTCTCTGCATCAAGCAGACAGACAGAGAAGATGCGACTGGTCTTGCGATATTTCTCGATGATACCACGGCAGTTGATCAAGCCAAAGCCGTGAGAGACCTGCTTATTGCCTTTCACCTCGTTAGAATTGCCACCTTTTGCCTCATTTGATGTGCTTGATTTTACCTCGTTAGAGGTGCTGTCCATGATATTCTGACGGTCAAACACATGAGAAAGTTCCTCTTCGCTCATGCCTGCGCCTGTATCGGTAATCGACACCTCGACATACTCATCCGACTCCTTTGCCGAGACCTCTACCCGACCGCCTGAGGGAGTGAACTTACGAGCATTGTCAGTCAGGGTGTTAAGCATGAAAAGCGTTAACACACGGTCGGCTTTCACCATCAAATTGGTGGGTTCGAAAATCAACTCGACCCCCTTCTGCTGGAAACTGTTACGACCGTGGGCCACCAAGTCGAAAAGAGGTTGAAGTGCAAAGGTTTCAATATGAAGGCTCAGCTGTCCCTGACGCAGCTGAATCCATTGAGTCAGCAGGTCATTCTGCTCATTGATTTTGTCAGTCAGTTCGCAGATGTATTCCTGGTCAACGGGCTTGTGTGCCACCTCATAAATCAGACGGTCGATGAAGGGCGTGATGCTGCTGGCCAGGGATATACGGGCACGCTGTTCCAGATGGCGACGTTCGCCATCATCGACATGCAGCCGACTGATAGCCAACTGTTCGCGTATCTCTTCCATCTTCTCATTTTGGAGTGCAGCCTCCTGCTGTTTCTGCTTTCGACGATAGCGCAGGTTGAAAAAGAGCACTTGGGCAATGAGCAGAATGATAACAGCACCGATGGCAAAAAGCAAGAGGTTGAGCCGTGCGACACTCTGGTCGAGCTGGGCAGCACGTGCCTCCAGCCAACGGTCTTGGCGAGTCTGCTCCTGTAGGTCAAGATAGACATTGCGGTGTAGGTCGCTGGCAGCCTTGTCATCGATGGCCGAATAAGCCACGCTAAGCTGTTCGCGAATGCTCGCCACAAGGTCAGGTGCCTGATTGATGAGCGTGTCGGAAAGAGCCTGTTCCAGATAGTAGAGCGCAGAAGAATGATTGCCCAAAGCACGCGAACAGGAAGCCAATGTGCGGTAGGCACCGGCAATCTGATAGACATCGCCATATTGCTGGAACAAACAGAGTGCTTCCTCTGCCAGCTGGGCTGGAAGGCTTTCGACTGACACATCATCCATGTTGATCAAGTCCAGCGCATAGGAATTGTTACGCAACAGCACCTCACGATGAATGGGATTGATGAGATGTTCGGCCAGGGCTTCCAGCGCATTTGCTTCGAAATAAGGATAGTCCTGCTGGCGTGACATGATCAGACAGCGCATCAGACAGTCAAACTCCTGCTGGTTGATCTCTTCCTGGGTACCAGTCGTGATAACACCTCCAGCACCCACGTTGTAGAGATAGTTCAACCATTGGGCCGTGTCTTGGCAGGCAATCGGTTCGAGACCATCTAAAGCCTCGATAGACTGCTGTTCGAGACCTACATAATAATAATAGGTAGAAGTGACGATGGCCAGCTCGGTCTCAGCATAGAGCAAACGCTGCTGTTGGCGGAACGTGAGAGAAGAGCGCTCCTCGTCAATGCGACGCAACGCTTGCAAGGCCTTCTCGCGATAGTCGTAGAACTCCCTGTTACGGGAGCGGCGTTGACAGAGGCGCATCTGCTGAACGTTGGCCACAAGCAGTTCAATCTGGTTGGCCGTAAGCGCAGGGATGGAATCAAGCTGACGGGCAGCTTCATCATAACGCATACGGGCAATGGAAACGAAAGCAAGATTGTTAAGTGCCTCTGCATAGACCTCATTTCGCACGTCGGCACGATCAGCTGACAGGCTTAAGGCTTGACGGGCATAGTACTCAGTAGAGTCAAGCGAACGATAATGATAGGCATAAGAAAGCAAATTCAGCTTATCCACCACCTGCCTATCTGGTGATGAACAAGCTGAAATGAGTGATATAAGGACGAGAAACTTAAGCGCGTACCTTAGCCACATAACCGAGTGCCTCCTTGCACTTGTCGGTCACATACTGCCAGTCGCCGGCCTTCACCTTGTCTGAGGGGAAGAGCTTTGAACCCATGCCCACGCAGAACACGCCAGCCTTGAACCACTTGGTCAGGTTCTCCTCTTCAGGAGCCACGCCACCAGTCACCATGATCTTCGACCAAGGCATGGGAGCCTTCAGACCTTTCACCATGTTCGGGCCGACCACGTCGCCAGGGAACACCTTCGTCAAGTCGCAACCCAGCTCCTGTGCCTTACCAATCTCAGAGACTGTCATGCAACCAGGGCAGTAGGGAACGAGACGACGATTGCAAACGGGAGCAATCTCAGGATTGAACAGCGGACCCACCACGAAGTTAGCACCCAGCTGCAGATAGAGGGCTGCTGTGGGAGCATCTACAACTGAGCCGATGCCCAATGCCAACTCAGGGCACTCCTTGTCGGCCCACTTCACCAGTTCGCCAAACACTTCCTGGGCGAAGTCGCCACGATTTGTAAACTCAAAGGCACGAACGCCACCTTCGTAGCAGGCCTTTACTACATTCTTACAGGTCTCCAGATCCTTATGATAGAACACGGGCACCATGCCTGTGTCGCCGATCTTCTTCAGTACAGCAATTTTATCAAACTTTGCCATAATTCTCAATTAAAAATTATAAATTCAATTAGCGCTGCACACGACCATTTGCGCTGCCACCGGCAAGTGCTTCCACTTCCTCAGTGCTGACGAGGTTGAAGTCGCCATTGATGGTGTGCTTCAAGGCAGAAGCAGCCACAGCAAATTCAAGTGCCTCCCCCTGAGTCTTCTTGGTCAACAGACCATGAATCAGGCCGCCAGAGAATGAGTCACCGCCACCCACACGGTCGATGATGGGATTGATCTCGTAGCGCTTCGACTGATAGAACTCCTTGCCATCATAGATCAGCGCCTTCCAACCATTGAACGTAGCTGAGAAACTCTCACGCAGCGTAGAGACCACATACTTGAAACCGAACTCCTGCATCATCTGCTTGAAGATGCCCTCGTAACCGGCAGCATCGGTCTGACCACCCTCAACGTCAGCATCGGGCTTGAAACCAAGACAGAGCTCAGCGTCTTCCTCATTGCCAATGCACACGTCAACATATTTCATCAAGGGACGCATGATGGAGATGGCCTTCTCACTAGTCCACAACTTCTTGCGGAAGTTCAAATCGACACTTACGGTGACACCGTGACGCTTAGCTGCCTCACAAGCCAGACGGGTGAGCTCAGCAGCCTTGTCGCTAATAGCGGGGGTGATGCCGCTCCAGTGGAACCACTGGGCACCTTCCATGATAGCATCGAAGTCGAAATCAGAAGGCACAGCCTCTGCGATAGCAGAATGGGCACGGTCATAGATAACTTTTGAAGGACGCATCGAAGCACCTGTCTCAGCATAGTAGAGACCTACGCGGTCGCCACCACGGGCAATGAACTGGGTATTCACACCATAACGGCGCATTGCATTGACAGCAATCTGGCCAATCTCATGCTTGGGCAGCTTGGTTACAAAATAGGCCTCATGCCCATAGTTGGCTACAGAGATAGCCACGTTGGCCTCACCACCACCAGGGATGATACGGAAGGATTCACTCTGAATGAAACGGTCGTTGCCCTGAGGCGACAGGCGAAGCATAATCTCGCCAAGTGTTACAATCTTTGCCATTGTTTTTGTTGTTTGTTTTTGATAGATTTAACTATTTATTCGTTTGCAAGGGCAAAGTTACGACCTTTTTTTGAACTGTGCAAGAATTGGTGGCTAATTTTTACGCAAACGCTTACAAGTTATCTGGTCTGTATGACGTCTTAGGTAATCGTTTACGTGAAAAGGAGTACATTTTTCCACTACATATTTGGCAGTTTCACTTTTTATTCGTACTTTTGCATTGCATAAGATAACACTATTATGTATTATGGCAACAGATAAAATAAGGATAAAAGACATTGCAGAACGAGCAGGTGTGAGTGTTGGAACTGTGGACCGTGTGCTCCATGAGCGTCCCAATGTATCAAAAGAAGCACGTGAAAAAGTGGAAAAGGCGCTCGAGGAGATGGATTATCAGCCCAACATGTATGCTTCAGCACTGGCTTACAACAAAGACTATCGTTTCTATCTTGTCATTCCCAGTCATGAAAATGAGGCTTATTGGGACGAAGTGGAAGAAGGTGCAGCTGCCGGCACGGAGAGCCGACGCGACTTTGGCATTTCGCTCCATATTATGTATTACGAGCGTTTCAATCCACCCAGCTTCATAAAGACCTCACGTGAATGTCTGAAAGAGAAGCCCGACGGTGTAATCGTGATTCCGTCAACGCTGGAAGCCACCAGACAGTTTACCGATCAACTTCATGAACAACAGATTCCATTTATTCTGCTTGACTCCTATATGCCCGATCTCAAGCCGCTGGCATTCTATGGTCAGGACTCGTTTCAGAGTGGCTACTTCGCTGCCCGCATGCTGATGCTGGTAGCTGCCAAGGAAAAAGAGATTATGCTCATGAAACTGCTGAAGAACGGGCAGGTGGGGTCGAAGCAACAGATGAACCGTGAGACGGGATTCCGCCATTATATGATGGATCACTTCCCCGATGTAAAAATAACCGATGTTGAAATGCCTTGGGACAAGCCCGAAACCTACGACAAGACGTTGGAGGAGTTCTTCACCAAGCATCCGCATGTCCACCATTGCATCACGTTCAATTCCAAGGCTCACATCGTTGGAGAATTCCTATTACGCTCCAACCGTCGTGACGTTCAAATTATGGGTTATGACATGGTGCCGAAGAATGCGGAGTGCGTGCGTCAAGGCAGCATCTCATTCCTGTTGGCCCAGCATGCCTATATGCAGGGTTTTGCATGTGTTTGGACGCTGTTTGACGCAATCGTCATGAAGAAAGAAGTGAATCCTGTAAACTACATGCCCATCGAACTCCTTACACGCGAGAACATAGATTTCTATAGAAGAACAAACTAAATCAAAAAACAAAGGAATAACTAATCTATTATGGAACAAAAAACTTATCTGAAAATCAACCCAGCAGACTCTGTGGTGGTGTGCTTGGTGGAAAAGAAGAAAGGTGACGTAATCGAGGCTGGTGGCGAACGTGTGACGCTGGCCGAAGATGTGCCTGCTGGTCACAAAGTGCTGCTGCGCGATGTGAAGGAGGGCGAGAACATCATCAAGTATGGCTATCCTATCGGTCATGCCCGCAAGGATCTGAAGGCTGGCGAGTGGGTCAACGAGAACAACTTGAAAACCAACCTCTCCGGCACGCTTGAATATACCTATCAGCCCGTCAATGAAAAGCTCTCCATCGCCAAAGAGAACCGCACTTTTAAAGGCTATGTCCGTAAGAACGGCGACGTAGGCGTGCGCAATGAAATATGGATTGTTCCGACGGTTGGCTGTGTCAATGGCATTGCCGAGCGACTGGCGAAGCAGCTGCGTGAGGAGACAGGTTGTAAGAATATTGACAGTATCTACACCTGGCATCACAACTATGGATGCTCTCAGCTCTCGGGCGACCATGAGAACACCCGCAAGGTGCTTCGCGACATCGTGCTTCACCCCAATGCCGGAGCTGTGTTGGTGCTGGGGCTGGGCTGTGAGAACAACCAGCCTGATGACTTCATGCAGTTGCTGGGTGATTACGACAAGGAACGCATCCGTCTGCTGGTCACTCAGAAGGTCGATGGTGACGAGGTTGAAGCAGGCATGCAAATCCTTCGTGAGCTTTATGCCATCGCCAGCAAGGACGAGCGTGTGGATGTACCCGTTTCAAAACTTCGTGTAGGCTTGAAATGCGGTGGCTCCGACGGCTTCAGCGGTATTACCGCCAATCCGCTGGTGGGTGAATTCAGCGACTGGCTCGTGGCTCAAGGTGGTACGAGTGTGCTGACGGAGGTTCCCGAGATGTTCGGTGCAGAGACCATCCTGATGAACCGTTGTGAGACACCTGAACTGTTTGAGAAGACAGTTTCGCTGATCAATAACTTCAAAGAGTATTTCCTCTCTCACGGCGAGCCTGTTGGTGAGAATCCTTCTCCTGGCAACAAAGCAGGTGGCATCTCGACGCTCGAAGACAAAGCACTGGGCTGCACTCAGAAGTGCGGACGTGCGCCTGTCAGCGGTGTTATGGAATATGGCGACCGCCTGCAAAACAACGGACTGAACCTGCTGTCGGCTCCCGGTAATGACCTTGTGGCATCTACTGCCCTTGCCTCTTGCGGTTGTCATCTGGTGCTTTTCACCACAGGACGTGGCACGCCTTTCGGCACCTTCGTTCCCACCATGAAGATTGCTACCAACCCCACCCTCGCCCAGCGCAAACCTAACTGGGTGGACTTCTCAGCAGGACAGTTGGTGGAGGGTCGCACGATGGATGAACTTGTTCCTGAGTTCATCGACAAGGTGCTGGCAGTTGCCTCTGGCGAGAAAGCTCGCAACGAGGAAAACGACTATCGTGAAATCAGCATCTTCAAAAATGGCGTAACGCTATAAACGTCAACGCCACATCATAAACAGAAGAGAGCGTGTCACAACAGACATGCTCTCTTTCTTTTTCATTCTCAAGTCAACGGATTTGCTCAAGTCAACGGATTGTCCTCAGTCATTGGATTCTGACTAATCGCATCCAGTCTCTCAGCACGCCTGCCTGCTGGTCTTGCGAGTCAGCGATGAGCAACAGCCAGCCAGGAAAAGGCATACACATTCCCTCATAGTTAGCAAAGCGATGATTGCGGGTGGTAAACTCAAGAATCAACTGTTTTTCCAGAAACACTTTCTCTGCTGGGTGTACCTTATAGAGACGTACATTAGTCTTGGCACCAATCTTTAGTCGGGGAATACGAATCTGGCGCTCCATCACCAGCAGGCATCCATCATTCAAGGCACAGAGCGCCGACACACCATAATAATACTTACGGCTAATGGGCTCGTCAGGACGATAGAGATACTGACGGAGCGGTTTCAAGTCATCACCAAACGACTGGATGCGCAGGAGCGAGTCGCCAGGTAAAGTGCGCTCGCTGGTGGTGTAGAACCGACGCGAATACGCATCGTAGGTCAGCGACTCCAGGCCGAAGTTTCCTTTAGAACGATGGTAACATTCGGGCATTGCGAGCTTGCGACCTGTACGCTTCCCGTCGAGGGTGTACTCATAGACGTCGTTGTCAGTCTCCCCACTAATAAATAAGGTATGTGTAGTCGGTCGGAAAGCAATACCTTCCATATCGCGGTTCTGCAACTCTGCGGAGTAGAAACCCTCGTTCTGCGCAGCAGTAATCTTTCCTTTCACGGTGTCTATCTGCAATCTGAATACGAAAAAGCCGTCCTCCTTCGACTTGTCGCTCACCACGGCATAGCGTTCACCGCCCAAAGGAGCAATGCCACTATAGTTGCCTGCAGGAATGGTCTTGCGAAACTGTTGCTGTCCGTATTTCTTGACTTGCGAAAAACCAATTAGCGGCACCATCATGAGTGCCGCTAATAGTTTAAGATTCTTACCGTTCATTACTTCACCGGTTTAATAGCAAATGTGAAGTCATACTCCTTGAAAGGCAGACGATACTCGCTGCGAGGACGTGCACCCCAAGAGTTTTCACAAGCCAGACCTTGCTGACGCTGCTGGATGTGTACGCTGGTCATGCCTGAAGGAATCAGGTCACCGCTGTGACGACCCCAAGCCTTGTCCTTGTGCATGCCGTCATCAAGCTGTGCGGTAGTATAAGGCAATGCCGAAGCCTCCATCGGAGCATTCGAGTAGAAGCAGAGACCCTTGCCGTCGTTGTCCAGTACTGAGAACCAGCGCACATCGACATGGTTGCCAGCCTCCTGCGGACGGATATACTCGAAATACTCGTTAGACACCTTATTCTTATAGACACCCAGGAATTCAGAGTCTTTACGGTCACAATAGGTCTCAATGGGGCCACGGCCGTAGTACTCAACCGTACCATACTGCTTCGGCATCTGCAAAGCCATACCGTAACGGAACAGTTCGCTCATCTTGCTATCATTCTCAGGCTTCATCTGTTCGCGGACAATCACCTCACCCTCAGCCGTCAGCGTGTAGGTCATCGTGAGAGTGGCAAACGACGCACGATTCTGGTTGTCGCGTCCACGGGATTCAGCATTGCGCATCTCGATGGTGACGACAACTGAGTTGTCATTCACACTCACATTCTTCACGCGCATCTCAGGATTCTTCCAACCAGCATAATGACGCTGCAACTGAGCACCATAGTCATTATCGGTAGGAGCACGCCAGAACTCAGGCACGATGCTCTCACGGAACTGAAGCATCTCCTTGCCATCGACAGTCAGATAGTCAATCCAGCCATTCCACTTGCCAATATAGAGGTCGGTGCCTGCGGCAGAGAGCTTGACATAAGTGTTGGTCTCTTCCTTTTCTACCTTTGCAGTTTCCTGTTTCAGTTCAGGGAACTTATATGCATTGATGCAGAACTGCTGCTTGGCCAGCACCTGTCCCTTGTCGATGAGGGGCGCACCATTCTTTGACTTGAAATAGAATGAAACGAAAATCTCGTTGTCACCATGATGACCCAGCACGCGGCTGATGGTCTGCTGCAGCTTCTCGTCGGTAATCACCTTGCGCTGCTGGGGCTGGATGCCATTGATGTCGATAGTGCCACCATGACCGAAGGTCATACCGTTAGGACGGTTTGCACTCTCGTGATGATGACCGCCAGCACCACCTACGAACCACTCCAACTGGAGATCGTCAAGTGTCTTGAAGAAGTTTTCGTTGTAGATCTCGAACTTACCTGCCTTGAGATCGATATCCTTCACCCATACGTTCTGATAGTAGTAACCCACCTCGTAGGCATGGGGATTCAATCGACGGTCCGGAGCGATGATACCATTACAGTTGAAGTTATAGTCAGAAGCAGGATACTTGCCGTAGTCGCCACCGTAAGTGAAGATGGTGCGACCTGTGATGGGGCTCTTGTCGCGCATGCCCTGATCCACGAAGTCCCAGATATATCCACCCTGATATTTGGGATACTTACGAACGAGATCCCAGTACTCCTTGAAGCCACCCATTGAGTTACCCATAGCATGGGCATACTCACACTGGATCAACGGACGGGGATTGTCCCCCTTGCTATAGGCCTCACAGCCGCCATAGCCATAGTACATTGGGCAGAAGATGTCGGTTTTGCCGTTCTGACCAGCCTGCTCAAACTGGCAGGGACGGGTTTTGTCGGTAGCCTTCACCCAGTCGTAAGCCTTCTCGAAGTTGGGGCCGTAGCCAGCCTCGTTACCGAGTGACCATACGATGATGGAAGGATGGTTCTTGAACGAATGCACATTGCCTTGGTTGCGCTCCAAGTGCATGAGTTCGAAGTCCTGACGCTTGGCCAGCGTGCGGTCACCGTAGCCCATACCGTGGCTTTCGAGGTTTGCCTCAGCCGTCAGGTAGATACCGTATTCGTCGCAGAGGTCATACCAGCGGGGATCATCGGGATAGTGGCAGGTGCGCACAGCATTGATGTTCAACTGCTTCATGATCTTGATGTCCTGAATCATGCGCTCCATCGAAACGATGTAGCCACCATCGGGATCCAACTCATGACGGTCGGCACCCTTGATGAGGATGGGCTGGCCGTTGATCAGCAACTGGGCATTCTTGATTTCGATGTGACGGAAGCCTATGCGCTGACGAATCACCTCAAGCACCTTGTCGCCCTGCTTCAGGGTCATCAGAAGAGTGTATAGATTCGGAGTTTCAGCAGTCCATGGCTGTACAATACCCACAGTACCTATTCTGAAGGTGAAGGGACCGTCGTTCAGCATCGTGGTGCTGTTCAACTTCACTTCTTTGCCCTGCGGGTCAATCAGTAGCATGTCGAGGGTCTTACCCTTTGCAGATGCTATCTTTACCTCGCCTGAGAGGACACCTTCCTTGAAACCATCCTTCAGGTCGGCATTAATGAAATAATCTAACACATGTACCTTCGGACGGGCATACAGATAGACCTCGCGTGCAATACCTGTGAAGCGCCAGAAGTCCTGGTCTTCAAGATAGGAACCGTCGCACCAACGCATCACCTGCATGGCGATGAGGTTCTGACCTTTCTTCAGATATTTCGTGATGTTGAATTCGGCTGCTACCTTTGAATCCTCAGAGTAGCCCACGTACTTACCGTTGACCCATACCGAGAGGTTGCTCGTAGCCGAACCTACATGGAAAAACACCTCTTGACCGTTCCAGTCAGCAGGAAGTTCAAAGGTACGGCGATAAGAACCCGTGTAGTTGTTGGTCTCATCGATAAAAGGAGGTTCGCTATTGAAGGTCGTTCCCCACGAATAACCTACGTTCTTATAGATCTTGTCACCATAGCCCTCAATCTCAAAGAGTCCGGGAACAGGGAAGTCCACCCACTTTGAGTCATCGAACTTCAATGAGAAGAAGTCCTTGGGAGCCAGGTTGTGATCCTTCACGAAGTTGAAGCGCCACTTACCTTCCATGGAGAGGTAGCGACTGGACTTGGTCTTGTCGTTAGCCTTTGCCTTTGCAGCATCCTCAAAAGCGAAGAATGCGGCACGACGTGCTTCACGGTTCACTTGGTTCACCAGTGGATCTTTCCACACGGGGGTCTTCTCTTTGGGAGCCGCTTGTGCGGAGGCTGCCATCAGACAGACGAGTAAAGTCAGAATTTTTTTTCGCATGAATTATAGTTTGGTTTTTGTTAGTTATGAATGATTGATTGTTTTACCAATAAAGCCGCAAAGTGGATTTTACTCACTTTGCAGCCTTATTGTCATTATCACATTAGAGATTCAGACTCTTCTTGATAGCCTCAATCTTCTCCTCAGCCACCTTCGTGCAGCGCTCGTAGTCAGCACCGTTCTTGAACGAAGCGTCCTTGATCTCAGTGTAGAACTTAATCTTAGGCTCCGTGCCAGAAGGACGTACAGAAATCTTCGTTCCGTCTTCACAGAACCACTGCAGCACGTTGCTGGTCGTTGGCATGTTGAGCTTCTCCACCGATCCGTCGGCCTTCTTAGCTTCCAGCGTCTGGTAGTCCTTCACCAGACAAACCTTTGCAGCGCCTAACTGCTTGGGAGGATTGTTGCGGAAGTCAACCATCATTTGCTTAATCTCGTCAGCACCGGTCTTACCAGGCTTCACCACGTTGATGGTCACCTCCTTAGAGAAGCCATACTCAGCGTAGATGTTCATGAGCAGGTCGTAGAGCGTCATGCCGTTGTCCTTAGCCCAGGCAGCAATCTCGCAGATGAGGCAGATAGAAGCGGGTGAATCCTTGTCACGCACCTTGTCGAACGGCAGGAAGCCAAACGACTCCTCGCCACCGCCGATGTACTTCTTCTTGCCCTCGTTGATGCGAATCTCGTTGGCAATCCACTTGAAGCCCGTGTAGCAGTCCAT
>JAEEGL015940779.1_pt1 | contig 14230 bp, 7 predicted proteins | sample 9134231 | NCBI WGS metagenome assembly JAEEGL01 (sample SAMN16246548, study PRJNA631951) | gut metagenome | biome: gut microbiome; feature: rumen; material: fiber-attached | host: Bos | place: Iran: Karaj | collected 2018-10 | reverse complement strand
GGCAGCCATCACATCGGCGAACCATTTCATCAGACCGAACTTGGAGAGGAAGGCGGCCATGTTAACCAGCACGCCCATCCATACGAGTACGTCCCAGGCAGCATGCTGATGTGCCACATCCGACCAGTCGAGAATCCCCGTCAGAAGCATTGCAGAAAGCCCCAGCAAAGCGACGAACGCAGAGTCAATGCCATGATAGGAACCCGTTGCCCACATAATCAAAGCAATCACGAAGATGAAGCTCAGGATGATTTCCTTGGAGCTCATGGGGCCCATTTCAGCCAGTTCACGGCGGGCCAGTTCCTGCGTTTCCGGAGTGTTCTTGAGTTCGGGATTGATGAGTTTATAGAGAATATACGGTGTAGCCACGGTCAGGATAAGACCGGGAATGATGCAGGCCAGGAACCAGTCGCCCCAGCCAATCGAGGTGCCGAAAATCTGCTGTGCCAAAGTATTGCAGAGCACGTTGTTGGAAGCACCCGTCAGGAAGATACAAGCGGAAGTGATAACTGCCGCATAAGCGCTGAACATCAGGAATGCACCAGTGCGCATATTGGTCTTCTTGTCCACGTCCGAGCCAACGGCAGCCGTGATACTACGGACAATCGGGAAGATGATGCCGCCGCCGCGGGCCGTGTTGGACGGCGTGGCCGGCGAGACGATGAAGTCGGTGATGGTCATGGAGTAGGCCAGCTTCAGCGAACTCGTGGCGATCTTCGACATGATGACGTAGGCGATGCGCCGTCCGAGGCCCGTCTTGATGAAGCCTTTGGCGAACATGTAGGCGCCGACGATGAGCCAGATGGTGGCGTTGCCAAAGCCTGACAGCGCTTCGGCCGGCTTCAGGACCTTCAGGAATCCGGTGAGGCCGACGGCGATGAGCGCTACGCCGCCGATGGGGATTGGATGCAGGATGAAGCCGATGATCGTCGCGACGAAGATCGCGAACATGTGCCAGGCGGCCGGCTTCAGCCCCGCCGGGACGGGGAAGAACCAGAGCGCGATACCGACGATGACGGTAAACAGGCCCTTTTGGAAATTGCTCTTGAACACGATACATCCTCCTTTTCAATGGGATTCTTGGAACACAACCTCTTTCTTCGTGCCGCGCGTCCCCTCCTTTAACGGTGAAATGGAACGGTGTAAATGATAGCGTTAGGGCAAAAACCCTGTCTGTCGTTATTATAATATAGAATCCGCCGAAAAAGCAACGGCATTTACAGAAGTTTTTCACAAAATCTTCAAGTTTCCGCACTTTTCCTCCGGTGTCGGCGGTGCCGGGCAGGGGCCAAAAGGCGAAAGAAAAGACAGATATGGTATGTCCCGCGTTTCCCGGCAACAAGCGATTGTGTTTGGCCCGACCGGGCGCGTCGGTGACGGCCGGGGAAAAAATTTTTCGCCGGGGAATAAAAATCGCCGGAAATGGACGCCGGTTTATTGAAGTGCGTCGTCATTCCGGCTATAATAAAGATATGATGATGAATTTCCCGTCTCCTCTTTCCCTCGTGGCGTCGGAGGCCCTCCGGCGCGCGCTTTTCTCTGTCCATACGGAAAGGTGATACCCATGCTCGTCCACGAAATCCTGCGGCGCGGCCAGAACAATGACGACGCCGTTTACAGCCAGCTTGGGGCGCTGACCTACCTCGGGCTCAAGGTTGCTGCCGAAAACTGTCGCCGCCGTCTCTACGCGGCCGGCGTCCGTCGCCATGACCGGGTGGCCATCTATTCCCGCAACCGGGCCGAGTACATCGCCGCCTATATGGCCATCGCCTCCCTCGGTGCCATCGTGGTGCCGGTTAATTTCCAGTTTTCCATGCGCGAGACGGCCTTCATCGTGAAGAACGCCGAGGTCCGCGTCATCCTGACCGATCAGGAACTCTTCCTCGACGACGCTCTGAACGCCATCGACTATGCCGGCGACGTCCGTCAGCTCGATATCGGCGCCGTCATCGAGCCCACCACGCTGCCGCCCCCGCCGCCTCTGCCGCCGGACTTCGGCCCCGACGAGCCCTGCACCATCATCTACACCTCCGGCACCACCGGCGCCCCCAAAGGGGCCGTGCTGTCCCATCGCAACCTGGTGATGAACGCCCTCGATATGCAGCAGACGGTCCACATGCGCCGCAGCGACAACGTCCTCTGCATCCTGCCCATGTACCACTGCTTTTCCTGGACCTGCGCCGTCATGTGCGCCCTGTCCGTCGGCGCCACCATCAGCATCCTCGACGCCTTCGCCCCGAAGCGCACGATTGACGTCTCCAGGGCCCTGGGCGTCACCATCATCGTCATGGTCCCCTCCATCCTTTCCCTGATTACGAAGCTGGCGACCACGGAGGACTTCCAAACGCTGCGCTTCGTGATCCTCGGCGGCACCACGTTGCCAAAGGCCGTAGGCGAGGCGTTCTGGACGAAATTCGGTGTGCCGGTGGTGGAGGGCTACGGCCTTTCCGAGGCGTCACCGGTGGTCACGATGAATTCCCCCGAATCGGCGCGGCTCACCTCGGTAGGTCCGGCGATTCCCGACGTGCGTCTCCGCTTCGTGGACGCTCACGGCCGGGACGTGCCCCCGGGCGAGACGGGTGAACTGCTGGTCCAGGGGCCGAACGTCATGCACGGCTACTGGAAGATGCCCGAGGCGACGGCGAAGGCGCTGGAGCACGGCTGGCTCCACACCGGCGACGTGGCCCGCATGGACGAGGATGGGTACGTCTACATCGTGGACCGCATCAAGGACATGATCATCAGCATGGGCGAGAACATCTATCCCCGGGAAATCGAGGAACTCGTCTATGCCTATCCCGGCGTTCGCGAAGCCGCGGTCATCGCCATCGACGACAAGCTGCGGGGCCAGGCGGGCTGCTGCTATTACAGCCTCCAGCCCGACGCCGCCGTGAACCTGCGCGAGCTCAAGAAATACCTGCAGAAAAACCTCGCCCTCTATAAGATCCCGCGGGAATTCCGCCTGATCGACGAACTGCCGAAAACCTCCACCGGCAAGATCGCCAAACTGCGGCTCCGGGAAATCTACCAGGCGGAAGGGGAGAAAAAAACGGCCCCCCGCTGAGGGAGAATCCCGGAGAGAGAAGCAATCCCGCTGCGGCGGAAAAAGAGACGGTTGGCTACCGTCTCTTTTTGTTTACAGAGCGGCCGCCGCATTTTGCGGGAAGAGAACATGCGGAGCGAATTCCTGTCTGGGACAGGCACGGAGAAATTGCCAGCGGGCGGTTTTTTTGGTACAATACAGGCAGAGGGGAGGCGGCGCGGTTGGGGGCGAACCGGGAGTATAAGGACTCGGTGTTCCGCATGCTGTTCAAGGAACCGGAGAACGCCAGGGAACTTTACCAGGGGCTGACGGGAGAGAGGGTGCGGCCGGAGGATATCCACATCGATCCCGTGGGCGGCATCTTCACCAGCGAGCTCAAGCATGACGTGGCTTTCCGGGTAGGGAACCGGCTGCTGTTTCTCATCGAGCACATGTCAACCAGCAATCAGAATATGCCGATTCGCATGCTCATCGGGGCGGCGGAACTCTATCACCGCTATATCAAATCCCTGGGCAAGCGGGCCATTCACCGCAAGCAGCGGCTGTCTCTGCCGGCGCCGGAGTTCCTGCTGTTCACGAACGGCCGGGCGGCGAAAGACGGCGAGAGCGAGATGCGTTTGTCGGAGGCGTTCGGCGGCAAAGGCGCGCTGGAGCTCATCGTCAGGGTGTATGATGTGCGCTATGCTTCGGGACAGCAGCTTTTGAAGCAATGTCCGGTCCTTGAAGGCTATAGCCTTCTGGTGCATCAAGTGGAACAGGGAAAGGCCCAGGGGCTCAGCGACGAGACGGCCATTCGCCGGGCCATCCTGTACTGCAGGGAAAATAACATACTGACGTATTTCCTGGAAAAGTTCAGCGAGGAGGTGCAGCAGGCCATGATGTTCGAGTGGAGCCTGGAAGACGCTCTGGAAGCAAGGCGTGAGGACGGCCTTGAAGAAGGCCTTGAAAAGGGCATGGAAAAAGGTATGGAAAAAGGTATGGAAAAAGGTATGGAAAAAGGCATGGAAAAAGCCAATCTGTTGGCCGTTCGCAATCTGATGCGCAATTTGCACCTGGATCCCCAGCAGGCGATGGATGCTTTGAATATTCCTGTCGTGGAGAGGGGCAAGCTGGAAGCGCAGCTGTAGAGAGGTGCAGCAGGCCATGATGTTCGAGTGGAGCCTGGAAGACGCTCTGGAAGCAAGGCGTGAGGACGGCCTTGAAGAAGGCCTTGAAAAGGGCATGGAAAAAGGTATGGAAAAAGGTTTGGAAAAAGGTATGGAAAAAGGCATGGAAAAAGGCATGGAAAAAGCCAATCTGTTGGCCGTTCGCAATCTGATGCGCAATTTGCACCTGGATCCCCAACAGGCGATGGATGCTTTGAATATCCCTGTCGTGGAGAGGGGCAAGCTGGAAGCGCAGTTGTAAGGACAGCTGCCCGAGGCTTAGACGGGGCTTGTGTCCGGGTGGGACAAAGAAAAAAGGCTATTGCCGGAAGAGATTTTGGATTTCCGGCGATAGCCTTTTTGTAATGCGGTTTTTGATGAACGTTTCCGAGGGAACGGGCCGTCCGGCTGCTTGCCGGAGAGGTTCCTGTTTTGGTCAGCCGAGCTTTTCCGCCAGCAGTTTGTTGACGAGCTGGGGATTGGCCTTGCCCCTGGAGGCTTTCATGACCTGGCCCACGAGGGCGCCGATGGCTTTCTTGTTGCCGCCCTTGTAGTCGTCTACGGCCTTCTGGTTTCTGGCGATGACGTCGTCCACGATGGCTTCGATTTCTTTGGTGTCGGTGATCTGGACGAGGCCCTTGTCCCGGACGATTTTCTCCGGGCTGTCGGGAGAGGTCCACATGGCGTCGAAGACCTGCTTGGCGATCTTTGAGGAGATGGTGCCTTTGCTGATGAGGCCGATCATCTCGCCCAGCCGTTTGGCGTCCACCGGCGTTTCTTCGATGGTCTTGTCCTCGGCGTTGAGGTGCTTGGCCAGCTCGCCCATCATCCAGTTGGCGGCGAGTTTGGCGTCGGCGCCGGTGGCGATGACAGCGTCGAAATACTCCGCCATGGGCCGAGAGGCGGTGATGATGCCGGCGTCGTAGTCCGAGAGGCCGTAGTCTTTTTCGAGACGCGCCCGGCGGGCGTCGGGCAGTTCCGGCAGCGCGGCCCGGTAGCGTTCGATTTCCTCCGCCGTGGTGACGATGGGCGGCAGGTCCGGCTCCGGCATATAGCGGTAGTCGTGGGCCTCTTCCTTGCTGCGCATGGAGAGGGTCATGCCCCGATCTGGGTCCCAGGTGCGCGTTTCCTGCACGATGTGACCGCCGTCGTCGAGGACTTCGGCCTGACGCTCCACTTCGTAGTTGATGGCGTCTTCCAGCGCCTTGAAGGAGTTGATGTTCTTCATCTCGGTGCGGGTGCCGAGTTCTTTCGAACCCGCGGGGCGAAGCGACACGTTGATGTCGGCCCGCAGGTTGCCCTGTTCCATGCGGCAGTTGGAGACGTCGATGTACTCCATGATGGACTTGATTTTCTCCATGTAGGCTCGGGCCTCCGCCGCCGAGGACATGTCCGGCTCGGAGACGATCTCCAGCAGCGGCACGCCGGTGCGGTTGTAGTCCACGTTGGAGGAGGCGGAGTCCTTGATGGTGGCGCCGGAATGGACGAGTTTGCCGGCGTCCTCTTCCATGTGGATGCGGGTCAGCCGGACGCGCTTTTTCCGGCCGTCCACGTCGATGTCCACGTAGCCGTGTTCGGCGATGGGCAGATCGTACTGGGAGGTCTGGAAGTTTTTCGGCAGGTCCGGGTAGTAATAGTTCTTGCGGTCGAATTTGCTGTACTGGTTGATGGTGCAGTTGGTGGCGAGTCCGGCTTTGATGGCGAACTCGACGACGCGCCGGTTCACCACCGGCAGCACGCCGGGAAGCCCCAGGCAGACGGGGCAGACGTGGGTGTTCTGCTCGGCGCCGAAGCCGGTGGCGCAGCCGCAGAAGATTTTCGTGGCCGTTTTCAGCTCACAGTGGATTTCCAGTCCGATGACGGTCTCGTATTTCATGCGCGGGCACCTCCCAGCCGGGCCATGTCGTTATGGAAGCTCTGGCTCTGTTCGTAGGTGTAGGCGGCCCGAAGCACCGTGGCTTCGTCGAAGGGACGCCCGATGATCTGGAGCCCGATGGGAAGCCCCTGGGCGCTGTAGCCGCAGGGCACCGAGATGCCGGGCAGGCCGGCCAGGTTCAGCGGCACGGTGCAGATGTCCTGCAGGTACATCTGCAGCGGGTCGGCAATCATCTCGCCGATTTTGTAAGCCGGCGTCGGGGCCGTCGGGGCCGCGATGACGTCCACCTTCCGGAAGGCCTCGGTGTAGTCTTGCTGAATCAGCGTGCGGACCTTCAGGGCTTTCAGGTAATAGGCGTCGTAATAACCGGCGCTCAGGGCGTAGTTGCCGATCATGATGCGCCGCTTGACCTCGGCGCCGAATTTTTGGCTGCGGGTGTTCGTCATCAGTTCCACCACGTCGGCGCCGTCCACGCGGGCGCCGTAGCTCACGCCGTCATAGCGCTCGAGGTTCGTCGCCGCTTCCGCCGGGGCGATGAGGTAGTAGGCGGCAATGGCATATTCCGTGTGGGGCAGGGAAATCTCCGTGACCTCGGCCCCCAGGGATTCCAGTTGTTTGATAGCGGCCCGGACGGCCTTCTCCACGTCGGCGTCAATGCCCTTCACGAAGTATTCCGCCGGCAGGCCGATGCGCAGCCCCTTGACGTCGTTCACCAGAGCGGCGGCGAAGTCCGGCGCCTCGGCGGGGCTGGAGGTGGAGTCCATCGGGTCGTGGCCGGCGATGGCGTTCAGCAGGTGGGCGCAATCGGTCACGTCCCGCGTCACCGGGCCGATCTGGTCCAGCGACGAGGCGTAGGCGACGAGTCCGTAGCGGGAAACGCGGCCGTAGGTGGGCTTCATGCCCACCACGCCGCAGAACGAAGCCGGCTGGCGGATGGAACCGCCGGTGTCGGAGCCCAGCGCCCAGATGGCCGAGCCGGCGGCCACCGCCGCCGCGCTGCCGCCGGAGCTGCCACCGGGAACGCGCGCCGTGTCCCAGGGGTTATGCGTCGTCTGATAGGCCGAGTTCTCGGTGGAGCCGCCCATGGCGAACTCGTCGAGGTTCGCCTTGCCGACGATGACCGGCGACTCCTTCGCGAGCCGCGTCATGACCGTCGCGTCGTAGGGCGGCACGAAATTCTCCAGGATCTTCGAGGCGCAGGTGGTCTTGACGCCCTTCGTGCAGATGTTGTCCTTTACCGCGCCGGGGATGCCCTCAAAGTAGGCGATGTCCCCCCCGGCGGCAATCTTCTTGTCCACGGCTTCGGCCTGGGCCATCGCCGCCTCCGGCAGTACCGTTAGATAGGCCCCGACCTCTTTCTCCGTCGCGTCGTGGCGGGCCAGCACGTCCCGGGTGAGCTCGGCGGCGGAAATCTCCCGCTTCGTCAGGAGGTCGTGGAGCTCGTGGGCCGGTTTGTCATAGAGAGCCAATGTCGTTCCTCCTTATCCTTCCAGTACCTTCGGCACCTTGAAATACCCGTCTTCCTGCAGCGGCGCGTTGGCCAGCGCCGCCCCGCGGTCCAGGGAGGGCCTGACCTCGTCCTCGCGGAACACGTTCTGCATGGGCAGGGCGTAGGTCGTCGGCGGGACGTCCTCCGTATCGACGCCCTTCAGGTTCTCCACGTACTCCAGGAAGGCGCTGAGCTGCTCTGTGTAGCCCTCCGCTTCCTCCGGCGGGATGGAAAGGCGCGACAATACCGCCACGGTCTCCATATCCTCTTTGCTGACTTTCATGTTCTCACCATCCAAAATGAAGTATCAAGAAATGCACACGCCGCTATTATAGCATAGAAAGGCAAAACTGCCAAAGGAAACCGATGGCGGTTCCCGAAAGGGGCCGGCCCCCGGAATAGCGGCCGGGAGTAGACAGAGGGAAGGGGAGGCATGGTATAATGAATGACAGCAGGGCGTGAGGGCCGCAAGGGCCGCCTGCTGAATGGCGCCGGGGGAATCGCGTCCGCCTGGCCGATAGTGAATGTTTTTTAGGAGCGGGGAAAGATGAAAAGGCGATTCCAAAAACAACGGTTGGCAGCGGCAATCCTGCTGCATCTGGCCATCGCCGGCGGCGCCGGGCAGGTATGGGCCATGACCTCGAGCCAGATCAGCCATGAGGGCAGGCCCCTGTTTTCGGTGAACTATTACGGCGCCGAGGACGAAGACAATGATGCGGCAATGGACTTCTTTGCCCAGTTTGGCAGCCAGACGACCGATACGCTTGCCTATACCCTGACCGACAACATCAAAGCGGGCCTGGACAACGCGTTCCGCCAGTGGGCGGAGATGTTGGGGCCGGGCGCGCAGAACCGGAAGCCGCTGCAATACTTCGTCGGCACCAACGACATCCAGAATGCCGGCGCCTTGTCCTTTTCCCAGAGGGGCAATGTTGACACCAACAATCCCAATTATTTGCACGCCGCCCTGCAAAAGGGCGCCAAAATCCAATGGCTCGACAGTATCGAGGCCCTGAACGATGCGTCGGCGATGAACCGGGGCTACGGCGGCATTTACCTCGGGCAGAATATCGGCGTGAACGAAGGCGACGGCGGATATGGCTTTACGGCCATAAACCGCCCGATTCCCATAGCGCAGGAAATGAAGGGCGTGGACATCACGGCCGTCATGTTCCATGAAATCGGGCACAGCCTTGGCATCTCGGCCGATTTCAGCAAGCGGATGGTTATTGGCGATACCGGAATCAAAATCGGTGGGTTGAGTGACTGCGCCAACGATCCCGCTTCTTTTGCCAGGCATCTTTACGATCAGAACGGTCAGCGGATGACCGGCGACGACATGACAATCATAACCCCGGGGGACTTGCGACGGCTGAAGAGCAATCCGGCCGATTTTGCCGTCTTCAGGGAAGTGGCGGGGTACGAGAAAGACGCCGTTTCCGACGGGGATTTTTTCGTAGTGGACGAAACCAACGCGTTTAGCGGTCGTGAGGGAAGAGCCTTCCTGACATTTCGCGGGCAGAATGTCTCGGAGGCCCTTGGCGGCAAGCGGTTTACCGGAGCCAACGGCGGGGAAATCGACGGGATTCCCATCAATACCTGGGAAAGAGGGACGCCGGAATTTTCCCATATCGATCTGGCGCGGAGCGTCATGAGCCATCAGGCATACCGCAGCTATAACGGCTTCATCGAAGCGGAACTGGCCGTTCTCCAGGACATCGGCTACGAAATCGACCGCAAGAATTTTTACGGCTGTTCCGTGTATCAGGACGGGCAGACCTTCACCAATGCCCAGGGCTTCTCGGCGCGAAACGCCGAGGGGACGGCCTACGTGGACGGGTACAACACCACCACCTATGGCGTGGGATTGCATGTTTACGGCTCCAACAACAACATCACGCAAAAGGGGAATATCTGGACCAGAGGCGCTGCCGCCGTGGGCATCCGCGTCGACGGGCTGAACGATACCGTCACCGTCCCCCGGGGAACGGAAGTCCACGGCGACGGAACCTGCGGCGCGGGGGTGCTGGTGGCCTACGGCAAGAATCATGTCATCAACATTGACGGCACGGTGACGGGCGACGGCGAGAACGGATCGGGGATATGGTTTGAGTTCGGCGCCAACGCTTTGGGCGCCACCTCCGAATACCGCGGCTCTTACCTGCGCTACAAGCGGGAAATCCGGGACGGGGAAATCAGCAGGCAGTACAACCTGCGGCTCAACGAATACGCGCATCGCTCGGACGATTTCAGCATTACCGACCGGGCAAACGGCGACACCAACGACAAGATGGCCACGCTGAACGTATCGGGCACGGTTTCCGGCGACCGGGCGGCCATCTATATCGCCGAGGAGGCGTTTGTCGACCATATCAACCTCAACGAAGGCGCCGTCATCAACGGCGACATCGTGAACCTCTGGAAGGTTTTTGACGCCGATGCTTTCGGCCTGTCGGACGCCGAAAGCTGCACGGAAGATGAGCGGATCATCGAGGGCTACAAGCACAAGATTTACCCGGGCGGGCTGATGCTCCAGTATGATGGCCGGTTCATCCCCTACAAGAAGTATGTGCCGGGGCTGGTGACCAACCTGAACTTCAACGCCGACATGGACTATGCCGGCCATATCATCGGCCGGGAAAATATGAAGATGAACGTGAACCGCGGCGTGCTGCGTTTCGGCGGCGCGGCAGACGTGGTGAATGTCCGGGTGGCAAATGGCGCGTCGCTTTTCGGCGGCAGCTTCACGGTGAACGACATGACCGCGAAGCTGGCAACGGGCTATGCCGACAGCACCACGGGCCAGTTCATCAACCACGGCACCATGGGCGCGGCCTCGAAGGATACGACCATGAACATCACCGGCCGGCTCGTCTCCGATGGCAATCTCAGAGCCTGGGGCGGCGGGGAAAAAGGCTGGATTGACGTTTCCGGCGCGGCGGACATCAACGGCTCCGTGGCCACCGTTACCAACGCGCTGCCCGATGAGACCTGGACGGTGCTGAAAGCCGGGACCGTCACCGGCGCCCTGGCGAATCCCGCCGGTCATCCCGCCCCGGCCACCGGGATGCTGGATGCGACCGGCGTCGTCAACGGGAACACGGTGACGGTCACGACGGTTGCCGCCAACCATCTGGGGGCGATGACGCCGCAGCAGGCCGGCGCCTACGCGGCCGTCGAGGAAATGCAGAGGAACTTCGCCGGCGACGCGCGCCGGAATGAGCTGCGCGGCCTCTACAGCCTGGACCCGTCCGGCGCCAGGCAGGCTCTCACGGCCATCAGCGCCTCGGGGGCGCCCCGGATGGTTTCCCTGGTCCAGCAGAGCACCCTGGCCGGCCAGGTCATTTCGGACCGCTTGCGCACCGCGTTTTCCCGGCGGCCGGTGGAGGTGACCGTTCCCGCCTCTCATCTGGCGGACGGCGGCGGCGATGGCCTCCGGATGCACCTGGAGCTTCCCGTGGCGCAGGAAAACGATGCCTGGGTGAAGTTCACGAAAAACTGGGGCGACCTCAGAGGCGGGGCCGACTATCACGGCAGCGCCGTATCGGGGGGCTATGACCGCCGGCTGAACGACGACTGGCGGGGCGGCGTATTTTTCGGCTATCAGGCCACCAGCCTGACGGCCGCGTCCAGCGGGGGCGATATCCATGATGCGAGGCTGGGCGTTTACGCGGGCTACCACCGGAATGCCGCCGATGCTTACCTCTATGCCGACTATGGCTGGATCAGGAACAAGCTGCGCCGCGGCCTGGGGATGCCCGGCCTGGGGGCGGCGGCGCGATACCGTTCCCATCTGGCCGAGATTGGCGGGGAATATAAGTACGACCTCCACGCCAATGACGGAAAGACCTGGCATGTAAGTCCCTACGCCGGTTTCCAGCTTTCCTGGCTGAACCAGGGGGGCTACGCGGAAAGCGGCGCCGGCATCTTCAATCAGCAGGTCGCCGGAAAGCACAACGCCTACTTTGCCGGGCAGCTGGGCGTTGAGTTGAAGCGCTGTCTCGGGCAGGGGCGCTATGGCCTACGCCTGGGGGTGAAGCACGCCTTCGCCGGCGCCGACCCGACGCTGTCCTTCCGCTACGAGGGCTATGACGGCCAGACCTATACCCTGCGGAACGACCAGGACAAAACCCATGTCATTCTCGCGCTGTCGGGGGAGACGGAATTTGCCAGAGGCTGGTTCCTGGAGGGAGAAGCGCAGCTCCAGAAAGGCCCCCACGACAGAGACATCTCCGCCGTCGTGCAGTTCAAACGGGTTTGGTAAGGGAGGCTACGCACTTCGGAAAGCGTTTTCATCGAAAAGAAAAAAACGGGGCTGCCGCGGGAAGGAAAGACCTTCCCGGACAGCCCCGTTTGTCAGGTTCTATGCCCTCCCCTTTAGGGGAGGGGGGACCGCGGAGCGGTGGGTGAGGTCCACGGCATGAGAAAGTTGCGGGAACTGTAGTTTTTTGCGGAAATTGTCAGCTTTGCGTAGTTCGTCGTGTAGTGGAACCTCATCCGTCAGCCCTTCGGGCTGCCAACACCCAGGGGGAAGGCTTAGTTCGGCGCGTCTCTTGAGATCTCCCCCTTGGGGCTTGACAGTCCGGTGAACTGTCGCGGTGGAGCGGTGTGTCAGGTTCTATGCCCTCCCCTTTAGGGGAGGAGCGCGACAGTCCGGTGAAATGTCGCGGCGGAGCGGTGGGTGAGGTCCACGGCGTGATAAAGTTGCGGGAACTGTCATTTTCCGTGCGAACTGTCAGCTTTGCAGTTTTGCCTAAACCGTTTGCCTTTCAGTTTCGCGTGAACTTCCAGCTTTTGCGTAGAGCGTCATGACGTGGAACCTCATCCACCGCCTGCGGCGGTCCCTTGACAGTCCACTGGACTGTCAAGCCCCAGAGGGGAAGGCTTAGTAAGGCGCCTCCGACTCGCTTCGCTCGCCACCGCGCTCACGCGCCCCCAGAGGGGGATGTTCAGAAGTGGCGCCGCGTCACCTGAGCCCTCCCCTTTAGGGGAGGAGCGGTGTGTCAGGTTCTATGCCCTCCCCTTTAGGGGAGGGGGGACCGCGGAGCGGTGGGTGAGGTCCACGGCGTGATAAAGTTGCGGGAACTGTCATTTTCCGTGCGAACTGTCAGCTTTGCAGTTTTGCCTAGACCGTTTGCCTTTCAGTTTTCCGCCAACTTCCAGCATTCACGCAGTTCGTCATTGCCGTGGGCTCCCCCCTACCCCCCTCCCGGAGGGGGGCTTTGAGAACCGCCCCTTTTTCCTTACATCACTTTCCTGAAACTCGTTCCCTCTACCTCGTACCTTGCCGTCACGGCGCCGTTGATGCCGTCCGTGAACTGGATTGCGTAGCTTTCGTTCGCGGCACTCGCTTCGATGAAGAGGTTGGCACCGTTGTTGGTGGTGAGGTGCAGGTAGTTGCCGCCGTTCAGCGTCATTGTCTCCGCCGTGATGTCGCCGTCCTTGAGGTCGTAGAGCATGACCTTGTCGCCAGTGCCGATGTTGCGGATCACGTCGCTGCCGTCGCTGGTGCCGAAGTAGAAGGTGTCCTGGGCGGCGATGCCGTATTTGTCGGTGCCGCCGCCGATCAGCAGGTCGTTGGCGTGGCCGCCGCCGTAGAGGGTGTTGTTGACGCCGTTGCCGCCGGTCAGGGTTTCGGCACTTTCCCCGGCGCCGGCCAGGAAGTTGTCGCCGCCGTTGGAACCGGTGACCGCCGTGATGTAGCTGTAGTTCTCGCCGGCAGCGAAGTAGCGGCCGGTGTTGCCGAGGTCGACTTTGACACCCGTTGACAGCGCCGAAGCGTCAATCGCGCTGCCGCCGTCCTTCGAGCCGTAGTAGTACTTGGCTACCGTGTTGTCGGTGACTTGCTCGGTGGCGTCCTTGTTGAGTACCGACAGGCGTTCGTCTTCTCCGGTCAGGCCGTTCTTCAGCACCACATGGGCGCAGACGCTGTCGGTGCCCGCCGCCATCTGCAGTGTCAGGCTGGCGTCGCCGTTGGTCAGCTTCAGGTTGCCCCGGCCGTCATAAGCGGCGGTGGTGCCGTTCAGCAGGCTGCTTTCGTAGAAGGTCACGGCGTCGTCGGAATTGCCGAAGCCGCCGGCGAAGTTCTGCACGGTGTCGTGGCCGTTGCCCTTCGCCAGGCCGAACTGCTCCCGGCTGTCCAGGCTGCCGGTGTTGATGATGGTGTCGTCACCCTGGCCGCCGGCGGCGATGTCGCCGTTACCGACGTAGAGGGTGTCGTTGCCCTTGCCGCCCAGCAGGGTGTCGGCGGCGTTGTTGTTGGCGCCGGTCATGATCAGGGGATCGAGTTGTCCGGCGTTGTTGCCGTTGGAGCCGTAGGCGGTGGCGTACCAGACGGCCTGCGTTTCACCCTGTCCGCCGAGATAGACGAGAGCGCCGCTGTCGCCGGCAGTGGGTGTCAGGCCGCCGTCGATATAGCCGCCCCGGGCCGTCTTGACGCGGCCGTCGGCGCCGAATACCGCCCCGTCGCCCACGAAATCATTGGCCGCAAACGCCAGCTTGCCGTAATCGGCGCCGGCGGTGGTGACGGTGGCGACGCCGGTGCCCGTCAGCGCATGGCCGCGGTCGGCGGTGTAGCCTGTCATAAAGACGCTCTGCCCAGCTTCCACGCTGCCAGCGTCGAGCGTCATGTTGCCGGCGGCGGCGGGGATGGTGTCGTCGCGCTGGCCGGCGGTAAT
>JAEEGL015541197.1_pt1 | contig 14230 bp, 13 predicted proteins | sample 9134231 | NCBI WGS metagenome assembly JAEEGL01 (sample SAMN16246548, study PRJNA631951) | gut metagenome | biome: gut microbiome; feature: rumen; material: fiber-attached | host: Bos | place: Iran: Karaj | collected 2018-10 | reverse complement strand
GCATTAACACTAATGCTGAATAGAACAAATAGTATTATAAATACTCCTGCTCTCTTACCTATTCTTGTCTTTCCTTCTTCTCTATTTCTTAACTTCTTATATTTCTTTATCTTTATATTATAATATATTGATATGATTATTATTGGTAATATTGCACATAATGCATATATTATTATCTCTTTTATTACATCCATAGCTTTCTTGTTTTTCTCATTTAAGCTATCTTCATATTTACTCATCGCTTGTGCAAAATCTTGATCTGTCATTCCTTTTGTCTCATCTGTAAACATCTTACACAAATCATGTGTTGGATATTTCTCACAATATGCTGTTTGTATATATGTATTATATTGAGGTACTACATATGTCTCTCTTTTCAATACCTCTCCTTTACATTCTCCAGATGCTGCTTTTATACTTAGTTGATATGTTTCATCTTCTAAGTTTGTATACCCTCCAACTCCATATTTCTTTATTGGCTCTTGGTACTTCCATTCTCCTGGTATACCTGCTCCATCTATTGCTTCTAATTCTAATACTTTTTCTATTTTTTCTCCTTTGTATTCATCTTCACTTAAAATAAAAAAGTATGCATAATCAGATTTTACTTTTGGTGTGAAAAATTCTATCTTAACACCTTCCACAAAATCATTTAATTCTTTATCACTACACGCTGCGTTTACATGCATTGTAATGACAAACAATGTAAATACTATTAACATACATTTTACAAATTTTTGCATATCATCAAATCCTTTATAATCATCTATAAATATAATATCATATTTTATTTTTTACATAAAGAAAAATGAGAAATAATAATAATATCTCATTTTATTGTTCTACATTACTAATATAATATTTTTTTATAAGTTTATTGAATACGGTATAATCGACCATTTTAAACTCACTATTAACCGCTTCTACTGCTTCTCCATCTTTAATATATATCATCATCGGAGCATCACTTATTTCAAAAGATATATTAGGAAATTTCTCTTTTAATTTTTCAATATAATTTTTCTCATTAGAAATATTTAAATATATGAATTTATCATTTAATTCATTTTTCTTAATTTCTCTATACAATTTTCTTTCCATAGATTTAAACTCATTAGAATAATAACTTACATATAATACTGCATCACTAATTTCAGGTTTTACAAAGTCAATATCATTTATATTAATTTGACTAATATTACTATTTTCTTCCTCAAAAATACTTCCATGTAATTCTTCTCTATTACTTAAATACAAACTACTAGCAAGTAAAGAAATGAATATAACTAATACAGAAACAACTATAACAATTACATAATTTCTCATTGGAATTTTTTTATCAAATAATTCTTTAATCTTCATATACCATCACTAAAGTAATTTTATCATATTGGTAGTTTATTTTCAAATTGAATTATATATTTTTTTATTATATAATTTCTTTTGTAAGAAGGAATTATTATGGATAAATATTTTACTCAAGAATTAAATTATATTAAAGATGATAAAATAAAAGAAAATTTAAAAATAATGATTAACAAATTACCAGATTATTTTTTTGAAGTACCTGCTTCATCAACTGGTAAATATCATCCATCTTTTTCACTTGGTGAAGGTGGTTTATTGAGACATACAAAGGCGGCAGTTAGAATTGCAATTGAATTATTTGGTGACAATGCATTAAATAACTTTACTCAAAGAGAAAAAGATTTAATTATATTTTCAATTGTACTTCACGACGGATTGAAAAGTGGTCAAAAGAAAAGTGAATATACTTTATTTGAACATCCACTATTAATGAGTAATTATATAAAAGAAAACAAAAAAGAATTAACTTTAGATGATAGTGACATAAATTTTATATGCAAATGCATAGAGACACATATGGGACCATGGACTACAAATTATAAAGGAGAAGATGTATTACCTTCTCCTAAAGATAAATATCAAAGATTTGTTCATATGTGTGACTATCTAGCAAGTAGAAAATTCTTAGATATTAAATTTGATAAAAATAATAACATAATAAATGAGTAGAAATAATCTACTCATTTTATTTACTAAAAATTATTACCGTTCCATCCCCAATTACTTGTTGGATAATAACTTACATAAATATTTGATTTGTCAATGCCAAGAACCTCATTAATAATATTACTAACCTCTTCTGTCATTTTATTATATAATTTTCTTCCAGCATCTCCAAATAATTTTATTTCTACATAAGCTATCAAATTATCATTACTACCCTTAAAGTATAAATGAGAATTTTCTTCAAAATTAGTCATTAACCATCCTTCACTTTTACCAAGTATTTGAACAGCATTACCTAATCTTGTTTTAATCTCTATTTCTTGTTCTTTTGTTATACTAGCATTTGTTTTAGTATTAATAAATGGCATAATTATCACTCCTCATTATTTAAATATTCTTCTATCTTTTTGAAATCTTCATTTTCACTATATGTTTCTTTAACTTTTTCAATATCATAAAAACACTTAATATAATCTTTTATTACTTTATTATCTTTTTTTAATTCTTCTAACTTTTTCTTTAATTCATCCATTATAATCACCACTCATTTTGAATTTTAATAATAGTTAATTCTTTCTTCTTAGCAATTCTAATTAAATCTTCCGTTACATCATTAACAACTATAATAAAGTCTGGTTTTATTTCACTATATGCAGCATTATCTTTATTCATTCTTATAAATGATTTTCCATCATCTATTGTAAATCTTAAAGAACCATTTTTTACTAAAGAATTATATCCATAATGATTTTTATCTAATTTAAGAACATCTTCACAATAATAGTGAACACCATCATCTTTTTCAGAACAAATAACCTTAAAATCTTGTTTAATAATTGTATATATTAATACACCATCTTGTTCATCCTTAATAACTGCATCTGGTCTTTCATTATATAAAAGTTCTATATCTTTAATAGAAACTACTTCACTATTAATAATTTCTAATTTATATTTTTTAATTTTATTAAATAATTCAATAACAGGTATAGTATTTCTATTTATTTTATATGTAATTAAGTTTTCTATAAATGCTAATAAAATAGTTAAATCCTCAGTACTAAATAGCAACTTTATCATTCTAAATAACGCTACTTCATCATCACTAAATAATTTATTACCATCTATTTCCATTTCTTCGATAGCATCACTACTTATAATATCTATTATTTCTTTTACATTAGATATATCAAGCCAACCATAATTACCATTTTGATCATAACCCTTATTAAATAAGAAATTAGCTAAAATATTTTTATAAACATTAATATCTTTAACTGCAGATAACTCTTCAACAAGTTTCTTAATAACTAATAAATCAAAACTTAATAATTCACTTCTCTTAGTAATATTTTGATGATTACCAAAAGATGATAATAATACTATTAAATTCTCTTTTTCTTCTTCAGCTAATTCAGCATTTAAACTATCATATAATATTTCATAATAGTAACCAAAGTTTTCAATACTTCTATATAAAGCTTCTTTATTCTTGCCATATATACTTGTTACTATATCATAATATTTCTCAAAATACTTTCTAGCTTTATCAGATTTAACAAGTAATAATAAACTAGACATATTAACAAAATTAAACTTATCAAAATCAAATAATAAATCTTTATCTATAAATGATAATCTCTTATCATATATTTCTAACGTATTAATATTATAAATATCTTTATCATTATCAATCTTAGTATCATAAGCAGTATTAATTATTTCATTTAATAATTTTACAGTAGCTGGTCTAGATTCTTTATTATTACCTGTTTTATAAAGCATTGACATACCCAAGAATATAGTAATCTTTTGTACATTATTCTTGTTAATAACTTCTTTATTAAATAATATTTTAAATAATTCAAATATACAATTATAATCTTTAGAATAATCATACTTATCTATATTATTCATATATTCAACATATATTTTATTTATTACTTTATAATATCTATCATATATTTCATCACCATAATAATGTTCAAATAATTTTAAACATCTTGCATTAGCTTCCATAGTGACTCTTTCTTTAATTTCTCTTTCAGCATCATCATTATATACAGGAACTATATATGCAAGTGAATAATTAACATCAATATTAATTAAAGCAGATATTTGATTTAAACTTAAAGATTGTATTAACTTTAATGCTCTTTTAGTATATTGATAACTCATATTATTACTAGAAGCATCATATCTAAATAGTTTACCCTTTGCTGTTAAAACACACTTATTAATAAATATATCCACTACTTCCTTCATAGATTTATTTTCTATATTATCCATTATTCTATAAATAACTTCTTGTGTTTTATCAGTATCATTTTTCAAAGCAGGCATATTAACATATTTAACAAGATCTAAATCATACTTTAATAATTCAATTAAAGTTTTTTCATCCAAATAATTAATCATATATGGATATCTTTTAATATACTCTTTTTGAACATCAATACTTGTAGTATATAAGATACTAATATCATCACTTATTTTTTCAAATTGTTTTTCAATATAGTGATCTCTTGCTTCACCACTAATATATTTAATATATTTTTCATCTTCAGCATAATTATTTTGTACGCTTTGAGGAGCATACTTAATAAATATAGGATTTACATCTAAAATATAGTCCCATTGTTTATCACTTAATTTGTCTTTTAAAATACCTAATATATTTTCAGTTTCTTTTAAATCACTTTCAGATAATACTTTAATTACCCTTCTTAAATCATCCATGTATAATTTAGCAATATCTTCCGGTTGCTTAAAATATAATTTAATATATGAAGCTAATTCTTCTGGATCAAACATTACAACATTAGCATTCATAAATAATTTATTATCACGAAGCCAAGTAGAAACAACCTTTCTTTTAACTTCATCAGAGGCATAATCAAACATATTCAAATTACTATTAACTCTAGACATTTGAAATTTAACAGGTAATATTTTAATTAAATTAGGATACTTAAAAAAAATGTAACTTAAAACAATTTCATTATTTTTAAATTCCTTGTTATCTAAATAAGCATGTTCTACATACTTTTCATTTTTATTTTCAAGGCTTTTAATGAAATTATTAGCTTTTTTTTGAATTTGTCTGCTTTGCATTTGTTTAAATACATTTGACATAAAAATATCCTCTTCTTATTCTATTTATAAATTTATTGAAGCAAAATAATACCTTCCACTTCTCTTAAATACGCCAACAAAGTATCTATTACCGCTTAATACTGATAATGTTCTAAGATATTCAAGAGTACCATTATCAAAATAATAAGTAGGTTTATTAGCATTATCAAGAGCATCGGCTAAATCAGGAACATAGTACAAATATAATAAATTAGCACTATTCATTATCTTTTCTAATTCAGTCAAATTACTATAGAAACCTTTAGTAGGATTAGTAGCTGGACTTTTAAAAAGACAATTCTCAGCAGTTTTGTTTTTATTTAACTTGTAAACATTGTCTTTAGTTACATAAAAACCATTACCACAAACATTAGGTATTGTATTTTGTCCAGTTACACCTATATTAGCAATAGCATATAAAAGATATTTATCAGATGTATTATCATAAAACTCTCTTTGTTTAGCCTGAGTAGATATAAGAGTATATGTTCTTAAAAAAGCAGTTAAAGCAACTGTTACAACTACTAAAGCTACAATTGTTTCTAAAAATACAAAACCTTTCTTATTCATTTACTTATCTCCTACTATAACATTTTATCAAAAAACTGCCTATAAAACAATATACCAAATAAAAAAGGATACCCATAAAGTATCCGTTTTTACAATTATAATTAGAATGTATAATTCTTAATAGCTTGAGTTATACTTGAAGAAACATTTGAAAGTGTTTCTTTATATCTTGCAGAGTTTGCAAGGAATGTATCGAATGCATTTTGTGCATTTTCTCTTCCAGTTCCACTTGTCCAGTTATCCATTATGTTTCCATAATATTTCTTAACATCACCAATGAAACCATCCATTGCATCATTTGCAGCATCTACTCTTGCTTTTCCGTTATTAGCATCTTCAGTAATTGATACTGTATCTCTTGTATCACTATAATCTGCTGTTTTTGCTCTTTCTTCACAGCTTAGTGGTCCTAGTTCTTCTAACCCAGCACCATTAGCATTTTGAATATTTCTGTAATTAGATGCTATTTTTGAAGAATCAACTGCTAAAGCACCTAATGCATTTCTAATTTCTACCATTGCATTATGAACTACTACTAAATTTTGAATTTGTACTCCAGCATCTTTTCCTTCCCAGCATCCTTTTAAATTATCTATTCCTGCCATAATGTTAGTAATAATAGTATCAGCACTTGTATTTGATCCACCTACTACTACATTATTGAATAGACCTACAGCATCATCATATAAACCTTGTACACTATTAACTTTATGATTCATATTTTTCCTCCTTAAATAATATAATAAATCATATACATAACACACTTTATGTACCTTATAGTTTAATAATAATTTATTAACATTAAAAAATCAATAATTTGTTTATAATTATTTACATATTAACCTATTTTTTTGTCAAATATTTATGATTAGCCGCAATTGTTTTAACACCTATTCCATATCTAAATGCAATAGTTGCTAAATTACCATTTACCGATATAACAACTCCATCTCCAAATATTGTATGATTAACTTTATCCCCCTCTTTAAGCTCACTACTATCGGATTTGTACATATTTCCACTAATTCTCTTTTCACTAGTGTTTTTATCAGTTGATAAATTCTCTTTTTCTATGAAATCATCATCAATTTCCTTAACAAATCTACTTTCAATAGTCATACTACTCTTACCATAAATAGTTCTATTTTTAGCACTCAATAAATACAATTTCTTTTTGGCTCTTGTTATTCCTACATAACATAATCTTCTTTCTTCTTCTAATTCACTTTGACTTTCGAAACTTCTATTATGTGGGAATATACCTTCTTCCATTCCAAGAATAAATACTACTTTAAACTCTAATCCTTTAGCAGAATGAAGAGTCATGACATTAACTTTATCAGTTGAATCTTTATATTGTCCACTATCACTAACAAGCATTACACTCTCTAAAAATTCTTCTAAATCATATATACCATTTTCTTCAAATGATATAGCAAGAGATTTAAATTCATCCAAGTTTTCCACTTTAGATAGGCTTTCAATAGACCCCTCATTTTCATAACTTTGTCTAAGACCAGTTTTAAATAACACAGAATCAACAAGTTCAGATAAAGACATATTCTTTGAATCCTCAATTAAATCAAGAATTAAGTCTTTAAATCCTTGTTCTTTTCCACCTTCGATTGCTTCAAATAATGATTTATTTTCTAAAGTAGCTTTATCCCTTAAATCAGTAATAGTTTTACTACCAATACCTCTTCTAGGTTCATTAATTACTCTTTCTAAACTAATACTATCATTTGGATTATATATTAAATTTAAGTAAGCAATTAAATCTTTAATTTCCTTTCTACTATAGAAATAATAACTACCTATAACATTATATGGAATATTTTCTCTAACAAAAGATTCTTCAACTGTTCTACTTTGAGCATTAGTTCTATATAAAACAGCAAAATCATCATATTTATATCCGCTTTCAACATATTCTTTAATCTTATTAGTTACAAAAGAAGCTTCTTTAATTTCATCTTCAACTCTTATATATGAAATTTTATCCCCTTCTTCACTACTTGTCCAAAGTTTTAATTTCTTACCTTCAGTATTATGTTTAATAACACTATTAGCTGCATCTAAAATATTACCAGTACTTCTATAATTCTCTTCTAATAAAACTACTTTAGCATCTTTATAGTCTTTTTCAAAATTCAAAATGTTTCTATAATCAGCATTTCTCCAAGAATATATAGCTTGATTAGAATCACCAACCACAAATATATTATGATTCTTTTTAGCAAGTAATTTACATAATTCATATTGAATATTATTTGTATCTTGATACTCATCTACTAAAATATATTCAAATCTATTTTGATATTTTTCTAATACTTCTGGAAACTTTTTAAATATTTCAACAGGTTTTAATAGTAAATCATCAAAATCAACACTATTATTTTCTTTTAATAATTTATTATATTGTTCATAAACAAGACCTATTATTTTATCTTCTTCTCTTAAATATAACCTTTGATATTCACTAGGAGATACTCCATCATTTTTAGAAGAACTAATTCTTGAAATAATATGTCTTATATCATAATTTTTAGGATCTTCTCCTAAATCTTTAATAATTCTTTTAACTAAACTTTTAGCATCATCACCATCTAGTATTGTTATATTAGAAGTATATCCAATACATCTATAATTTTCTCTTAATACTCTTACACCAAAAGAATGAAATGTTCCAATAAAGATACTATCTGAAAGACTACCTAATTTAGATTCAATTCTCATTTTCATTTCTTTAGCTGCTTTATTTGTAAATGTAATAGCAATTATATTATATGGACTTATGCCATCATCTATAAGTTTAATAATTCTTTCTGTTAATACACGTGTTTTACCACTTCCAGCCCCAGCCATAACAAGACAAGGACCAGTTGTATGATTAACTGCTTCTAATTGTTTATCATTTAATGTCATAAATCTACCTCACTTAGATAATTTTATCACATAATTATTTTTTTATTAATCTATAATTTAATTCATCTGCATTATTTAAATCTACATCCCCACTTCTATGTGCCTCAATATCTAAATAATAACAAAGATTATGAGCAACCCATTCTAGTAACATAGATTCTTTACTTCTATTCCAATTACTTGGATAATTATTTTCATATTCACATAATATATCAATTATACCTTTCATTTCCTTTATTGAAACTATTTTATATGAATCACATATTTTTAAATCAGAATCTCTTAATCCTCTTTCATCTATAATATAAATATTAGATTCATCTGTTCTATCTGCATAATGTCCAATATATATTTTTTTATCATTATAGTATGCAAAAGGCTCACTACTTAAATAGTGATAATTATCATTATATTCTATTTCATCAGCATAAGCTTTTTTAGAAAACATACTATTAAACAAAACAGAATAAGTAGTTACTAACAATAATAATTTTGCCTTAAGTTCTTTCTTCATATTCGATATATTATAGCATAATAATTATTAAGCATCTATATTTGACAAATAAAAAAGTTAGAAAAATTTCTAACTTTGATTATTATTTTGATCATTTTGTATATTAACAGCACTAACAGTTGTAGTATTAGTAACAGTACTTTGATTAATAACAACATTACTTGGTGTAGTAATAGTATTTGTCTCAACAACTTGAGTATTTTCAAGTTTAACTTCTACATTAGGATTATTATTAATAATAGTTCCTATTTTATTACCAACACTTTCATTTACATGAGATATACTTTTCTCAATTTCATCTCTTTTTTCTTGCTCTATCTTTTCAATAGTATCTGCGTTTTCATTATTAATATTATTTAATTTCTTTTTTAAATGAATTAACCTAATTATTTTGATAATATCATATGAAAGAATTAATATTGATGGAATTAATATAGCTATAATCCATCCTTTTTTAGAAGCTAAAAAATATTGTATTTTACCAAGACCTTTTATTTTAAATACTACTTTACCGATTACATTCTCACTTAATACTTTTTCATCATCTGCAGCATTATTAGCGTCTCCCTTAACTCTAAAATTAAGTGATTTATCAGGAAGAGTTATAACCTCTACTATTCTATGAGTAATTGGTGTATTACCAAAAAATGAATTAGTAGAATAAAATGTAATAATATCTCCTTCTTTTAATTTACTAACATTTGTCTTCTTAACAAAAACAACATCATAAACCTTAATAGCTGGAGTCATACTAGGACTAACAATAGTATATAATGCAAAAGGTGGATTTTCATTCTTAGACTTTGCTATTTTATCACATATAACATAAAAGATTAGAAATGCAGCAATAAGTAAAAGTATTGTTATGAATATATATGATACAATACTAGTTATTTTCTTAATAATTTTTTTAATTTTTATTGTTTTATCTTCTTCCATAACAAACACCTATTCATTATTTGAAACAACTTTTATTCTTCCTACAAATATTTTATTTTTTAAATAATCTTTTTCTTTATCACTTTTATTTATTTTTAATTTTAATTCATATTTATGAGTAGTACCAGGGGTAATATAACCCACACCTAATTCTTTATTAGATACAGGAACAATACTCTCCCTAATATCAATCATTTTATTTTTATTATCAAAGCTAGTAGTACTTCCAATTAATGAATAAATAAAATTATCATTAATTCTATTTTCTAGTGGTGTAATAATATCAAATACTAACTTATAATTCCCTATTTCATCTTTACTATCATTAATTATACTAAAATTAAAATTATAATCTTTATCATATTCAAGTTTATTAAGATTAATTTTACTTCCATTTTCATATTCTATTAATAAATTAATAGTTTTAGTAGTTATATTAGTATTATCTTTTTTATTTGTTTTTAAATTATATGTATAGTAAATACCCACAAACATAGCAACTATTGCTAATAAAATAAGAATATATAAAATTACTGTAACCTTCTTATTCATTTATGGATATCCTCCTATAATAAGATGATAGCAAATTTGGTTTTTATTTACAATAAACCAAAATAAAAAAGTGAATTTCTTCACTTAAAATTTACACATTATTTTGTAATACTAACTAAACTAGCAGATATATATCCGTTAAACTCTTTTCCAAGAACAGCTGATTGTTCTTCATCAAGATTTTTAAGTGATAATGTATATGTATACGTATGTGTTTCATATCCAACTAAAGAACCTGTACCAATAACAGTACTTTCTCTTGGAACAATTTCTTCATCTATTTTAGCTAATTTACCACCATTAGTTGCTCCTTCACCTTTTAAACTTTGAACAAACGCACCATTAGCACTAGGAGTTAATGTGTTAGATACTACATTTAATTTTATTTCATAATTGATAGTATCAGTAGCAGATGGATCAGTTTGAGCAATAGTAAAAGTTTTAGTTTTATCAGTTCCAGGGAAAATATTTTTAGCATCAATACTTGCTCCATCTTCAAATGTTATTGAACTTAAAGATGCAGTTGTAACAACTATATTTTTACTTTCCTCTTCTTTATTTAAAGAAATATTAAACCACGCAAATGTAGCACCTACAATTGCAACTAGCAATGTAGCTACCGCTATTACAGATAAAAATATAGTTTGACCTTTTACTTCTTCCATATTATTCACCTATAATAATTCTAGCAACAATAATTTTTAAATTCAATAATATTGGACTATTTTGACAGTACTATTACAGCCCTTACATTTCTTTTTTTAGTTGGATCTTCTTTAGTAAATACACTTCCAATAGATTCAACAGTACTAGCATAATCTTCTTCATATGCATTTAGTATCCAATAATTACCTTTAAATAAATTAGTATTATTATAATATTTATACAATCTGTTATATTCTTCATAAGTAATAATCCTAACATAACTATCATAATAACTAGAACAATAATATTCATGTTTATCAATAGTTTCTTTTAGATAACCACCACAACCCATATTATTTGTGCATCCACTATTTAAATATTCATCACAAATACTATTTTTCTTTAAAACATTTTTAGTATTATCAGATAACTTATTATAAAAATCATTATTTAAATAGTGCTCTACTTTAGAATTACTCCATCTATAAGCTTTCTTTTCTTTTTCTGTATAAAAACAAAATTCACTTTTTTCTTTATCACACATAGAATATCTATCATCTAAATTATTTTTCATCATTAAAGTAGTATCTTGTGAATTACTATTAATAACAATCCATTCATAATTATCTAATTTAACAATAGAACCAATACAATAAAATAAATTATTATCATAATCAAGTTTATTAGCTCTAAAACAATCTACACTAAAAGTATATGTTTTGCTTAAATTGCCATCTTTATCTTTAAACCAAACATAATTATCGCCAACATTAAATGTATTGATTACAATAGAACCACCATTCATTTTAACCCATGAACCTATAAAATCATCACTATCAGAGATCATATATTCTAAATAGTCAAATTTAGAAACAAAAGATATTTGTTTATTATTCCTATTTATCTCTACATCAATACTTTTTTTAGAAGGACATTTATCATCAAGTTTTACTTCACCCATATAAGTTTTATAAATGCACTTATCGCCTGCAATAATATTAAATTCAATATTACCATATTTATCTTTATTTATTTCTCCATTACCATTTATAAATGATTCATTGCTTACTAAAGCATTATCATAATAAACTTGTCCATTATCAAAAGTATAATTACCCTCTTCTATTTTATTTAAGTAATTAAGTAAATATTTACCATCATTTATTAATTTAATATTATTTCTTTTACCAGTAAAATAAACTATTATAAAACCCATAATAGAACAAAACAAAATAATAACTACAATATATTTCCAAACATTTTTCATAAAATTTATTATATATAAATTAGAACCAAAAATAAAGAAAAAATTTAAAAATAAAAGGAATTCATTATTCATGAATTCCTATTTTTTAAAATAATTATATTTTAAAGTTAAATCATTTTTCCTAATAGCATAATTTACATATTCATTTTTCTCTATTAGTTCTTCATCACCAATTTTTTTATCATTAGTAACTAATCCATTTTCAACATAAACATTTCCATCATACCAACTATAATCATTAAAGAATACAATTCCTTTATATTTATTAGCAAGAGCATCTCTTCCTAAATAGCTATTAACATTATATTCAAATCCATATAGATTTAGTATTGTTGGTAATATATCTAATTGACTGGTAACTTCTTTAATATTTGTCTTCTTACCTTTACTTGTCCATATAAAGAAAGGAGTATTATTAATTAAATTATTAGATGTATTTTTATATCTCTCCAGCAAAGTTTGATCAGTAACAGTATATAAATAATGGTCTGTAACAACAACAATAACTGTATTATCATATAACTTCTTTTCTTTTAATTTATCTAAAAGAAGTTTCATCATATAATCAGTTTCTGTATTTTGTCTTCTAATACATTCTTCTTCACTCATTTCAACAAATTCTGGTTCTTCTGTTACCCCAGTTGCATTCATTTCTTCAGCAACATCAATATCATATAATTGTTTACAAACACCTTTTTTATTTGTAAAAGGAGTATGTCCAGAATAAGTAATAATATAATCTACAAATTTCTTATCATTTGGAAACATTAATTCATCAAAATTCTCATTTAACATTAATTCTCTATCAAGATTATATTCTTTGTTTTTATAATCACCAATTTCAATAAGACCATAATAATGATCATATCCCCAATTTTCATAATTAACAGCTCTAGAATAATATTCACCATTATTCATATGAAAAGCATTAACATCATAACCTGCATTCTTAAATACTTTAGCAAGTGTATTAGGAAAATTATTTTTATTAAATGTATAAGCATTTTTAGTATAAGAAAAAGGTGTAACATATCCAGTATTAATAGCAAACTCAGAATTAAATGTACTACCTCCTCCATTATAGAAACTATAATGTTTTGAGAAATTAATACTATTATTCATCATTTGATAAATAGTTGGAGTATCATTCTTACTTACAATCCATGAATCCATTCCTTCAAGTTGAATAATAATTAAATTCTTATCTTTATATTTACCAGTATATTTATTTTTAACACTTGGACTATCAACATATGCATTATTTAAAAAATCTAATTCTTCGGCAGTAATTTCTACTTCAGGTTTTAAATAAGACATATAGAAACTTCTAACATTATATTCAAAAAAGCCACATACCTTTATACTCTTATTACTATCATTAAAATTTTCATAAATATTTCTAGCATTTCTCCAACTAGACCAAGTTAATTCTTTATTAACTTTACCTAGTGTAAATGGAATAATAATATGCAAAATTACAAATACTAATAATACTTTACCAGCTAGTTTATAATTATTCTTTTTAACAACAGGAAACTGTTTTAAACTAAATATTATAGATAATATAATTATAATTAAAGCAACATAAATAAATGGATTAGCATTCTTAATTGAATCCATAAAATATGGAGTACCTTCACTGGCAGATT
>JAEEGL011146082.1_pt1 | contig 14230 bp, 13 predicted proteins | sample 9134231 | NCBI WGS metagenome assembly JAEEGL01 (sample SAMN16246548, study PRJNA631951) | gut metagenome | biome: gut microbiome; feature: rumen; material: fiber-attached | host: Bos | place: Iran: Karaj | collected 2018-10 | reverse complement strand
TGCCGACCGAAACAATTGGTTTATCTCTTGGAAGGGTAAAATCGGAATTAAGTAATCAACCGATTATATATAATCAGAAAAGCGGCCTTGTGCCGCTTTTTTGTTTTATACGCGCTCGATAAATGTAGATGATATGTCGTAGGGGATGACAAGGCATTCCCTCCCTCGTTCATAGGCCTTCCAGAATAAAACCTTAGGTGCTCGTCATTTGTGCCTTAGGTGTTCGTTATTTGTGCCTTAGGCCTTCCGTAATAAGGCCTTAGGTCCTCCATCGGAATGCCTAAGGTGTTCCCTTCGAACGCCTGTTGTTTTCAGGGATGTTATCTAAGGCCCTCCCTCTAAATGCCTAATGCTTTCCGATATAATGCCTAAGTCTTCTTCCATAAAGACGTACATCTTACAGCCGAAAGATGTACGTCTTACAAATAATAGATGTACGTCTTATAGGTGAAAGATGTACGTCTTTCACAAAAAAGACTTAAGTATTATGTAGAGAACGTCTAAGGCTTATAGCGAAAGGTATATTAGAACATGGCCTTGGCTTATACAAGCAAAATCTCAAGATTATATTATCATCAAATCAAGGTCGTACAACCGTTGGCACATTCTTGAGCAAGCGTTGACTGGCGATTGTATAATGCATAGCAAACTGATTTGAACGTGCGTGCGTAATATTAATTTTGTAACCATGTATCCCCTTATCTTATCCTGTTGAAGCTATAGAATGTCAAATATAACACAATCACAAGGCTTGTGGAGAAGAAACATGTTGATATTTCTTTTTTTCTTTGTATCTTTGTGCTTTAAAGAAATTGACAAATTGCTTTAGCATGAAAACATATGTTACATATCAAAAATATAAGAAGAACCGGCCAATAGTATTAATAATTGAGGATTATGCCAACAAACGTAGTGGCAAGGTTGTAGAGTCCAGAAAAGAAATTCGACACAGATTCGCATTCCTTGATTGGACAGATCAAAAGAAAATATTAGTTCTGTTCCTCAATTCTGGCAAGCTAGACAGGGAATGGGCTTACACAGTATTATTGGAAATCTGGGACAATGACTTTAAACCAATAATAGAAAAACTGTGGAAGCAGTATCATGAGGACAAATGTGCTTGGGTGATAATTCGTCATTTCCCGATAAACTATTTGAAGGAAAATATGGAGTCCCTAGCAAAAGACCGGAACTATTATTTCATCTGTAAACGTATAGGTCAAGACAATAAAGTAAATATTGATAGGGAAAGGATTTCGGAATCCGATTATCTTGCATTACTGAATGAATTGGGAGAGACAATAGATACGGACGAGGGTCTTGATATTATGTTCAGGATGGTGCATGATCTATGTGTTAAGCCCTTGGATTATTCAAAAACTCCCTTTGTAGAGCATAATCAGCCAATAAGCAGTATGGACTTCCCTGTAATAAGAAAAGGGTTGTTCCATTTGCAAAATATGGGTTGCCACTTAGCAGTAGAAGAATTTGAGCAGTGGGATAAGAATGCGAAGGATTGCCTGATTGAAAGTCCTGAATTTCGAGAACTGTGCAACACCAACGTGGATGATGCCAACTACCGTATTCTGGTCACTGGTCTCTGTCTTATATGCCTTTACACATCTCTTGACGACAAACACAAACGGAGCGATGATCCACCAATAGAGGCTATGAAGAAACCAATCTCATACTATAAAACGATTGACTACAGTATGGAGAATCCACCTTTCTAATTAGTTCGCTTATTTGTTGTGAGTGCATATTAATTCATATGATTAGGAAGTCCAGTCATATTTCGTTTGCCTTAGCCCCTTTTACCTTTACAAGGCTTGTGATGGGAAAATAATTGGTAATCGGCTCTAACATGAGCAAAATAATCACGATCTTTGAGACACAAATATCATGAAAACCATGAATCAAAAGATGCTTTTAGGTGCCATTGCTGGCGACGTGATAGGTTCAGTCTATGAGTTCTGTCCGCATAGGGGAATAGATATCAAACTATTCTTTTCGGACTCAAAGTTTACGGATGATACAGTCATGACTGTTGCTGTGGCTGAATGGTTGTTGACAGGAGAAGACCTAGTGAAGACCATGCAAAAGTGGGGGCGGAAATACCCGTTTGCAGGATACGGTCAGCGTTTCATGTTTTGGCTGGCAAATCCTAACCCTCAGCCATACGAAAGTTGGGGTAATGGCGGTGCAATGCGTGTAAGTCCTGTAGGATGGGCCTTCGATACATTAGAAGAAACTCTGGAGATGGCAAAACGAAGTGCCGAGGTCTCACATAATCACCTAGAAGGAATCAAAGGAGCACAAGCAACTGCAGCTTGCATCTATCTGGCACGAACAGGAAAGAAAAAGGTAGAGATTAAGGAATATGTGGAAAGAATTTTTGGTTATGATCTTAGCCGGACTTGTGATGAAATCCGCCCTGAGTATCGCTTTACCGAGAGTTGTCAGGGAAGTGTTCCTGAATCAATCATCGCCTTTCTTGAAAGTCATGATTATGAAAGTTCCATAAGACTTGCAGTTTCTCTTGGCGGTGATGCGGATACAATGGCTGCTATTGCAGGAAGTATTGCAGAGGCTTATTATGGGGGTGTGCCCAATCATATCTATGATGAAGTAGTCAAACGCTTACCTCAAGAGATGATTGATGTGATGAGCGAGTTTTACTCTAAATACATACACAACGCCTCCTGAATTCACCCAATGAAAAGGATTCACTTGTGGTTTAGAGCAGAAAATATTTACCACGACCATATGCTAATATTGGACTTGTATCTGGTTAATAGTTAATGTGTTTTAATTTTCTCTTTTGTCTTAAAGCCTGCAAGGCATATGTAGCCTTTGAAGAACCGTATTTTCTCCCTTTCTTATAGTCTTTCTTTGCAGTACGATAGTAACCCAGCGACTCATATGCGTAGCCACGAATGTAGTATAAGTCACCATCTACATACTGCGTACTAAATGCCTCGTTGACATAACTGATGGCCAGATTCCATTGATTCTTGTTGTAGGCATCAGTAGCCATCTGGGCATATTGGTAGAACTTCTCCTTCCGACGTTGTGCCGTTTCTGCTGCTGCCCTTATTGCCATACTCATGATATCTGTGTCATACAAGTCGCTTGTTGGCATTTGCATACCACGGTCATAAGAATAAATTTGTGCGTTAGCGCCAACTGTCATTGTGCACATTAGTGCCAAAAACATTATTTTCTTTTTCATCGTTCTCTGTTTTTTGTTTGCAAATGTACGTTCTTGTTTTGTTTCTGTCAAGCAAATCTCAATCACAAGCCTTGTGAAAAAAATAATGTTAGAGTTCTGCTCGACTGAACGAAATAATCATTATATTTGTGGCATAAATCCTAATGCTATGATTGACGGATGCAAAGTTTTCTTACATAGTGTAGAAATGGCAGAACATGCGAATGGTGCAGCTCAATATCTGGAAGCATTATTGGGTGGCATTATTTGTTTGCAGGTACAAAGAGGAACATTGAATATTGCCCTTTTGCAACACAAGAACAGAAGGATGCAGAGATACCTCGTAGGGAATTTTTGTTGAATGTATTGCAGCCGCTCATAGGGCTATAATAAAGAAGAGATGGATAAAAGAATCTGTGAATATGAATATAGCAGATAGAGTCAAAGACATATTGTTAAAGATTCAAACAGAAGATCCAGGTTCTTTTGCACGATTCTCAAATGAACACGTTATATGCTTCACAGAGGCTAATGGTGATTGGCTTTTCCCTGCTTTATATGATTTCTATACGGAAGAGGTCAAGAAACCGTCTATTATCGAATTGTTGAAAGAGCTAGGAATGCTTTTTCATCATGAGAGTATGAAAGAACCCTATTCTGAGATTACTTCTCTTGACAGGAGCCTTTGCCTTGATGAATCCAAGGTTTTTGAATACATTGTTAAACAACAAAAACTCGCATCGCATGACATAAAGAGTGTTGAGTATTTGAAAACGCCATATAAGACAAAATATGCAGTTCTTCCATTCCGGCAAATTTCTCCAATCGACCATGACTGGTTGATGATTGAATATGGGGGATATCTTCACCCTTATATTCTTGCAGATATTGCAGCAGTATTGGTTTACAGTCAAAAATTCAAGGAATCTTTTGACTATTTGCGAAGAAGCGTCGAAACTCTTACGATGTTCCCCAATAAATACTGGAATAGCGAATTGGCTATTGTAGGTGCATCAAACACTTTCAGGTTGATTCGGCTTATGTTCCCAAGCTATAGACCTGAGCAAATTGATTTATTCAGGAAGATATTTAAATACAACTACCTTTATCTTACGAGGATGACATGTATAACACGAGACGAGCTTATGGAGCAATCGGCTTATGTTAACCGTGCAGAATTGGTTAGCCATCGTTGCGCTTATTTGTTCTTGCCCTTGTTTCAAAATCCAGATTTGCTTTATATTTCTGATTTGTATCATGCACATTTTTGCAATGACACAGCAACGTTCAATTCTGTCGCAAGCGGAAACAACTATTATATGAAGTCGTTGACATATTATAAAAATGGTTCTTTATGGCCAAATGACACAGGAGGATATGTTGACATTGAAGATAAAACCTATGATCAAATAGTTCGAGAAAAAAAACAAGTCTCTATAATGAATGCTCAAACATTCATACAAGAGATTAAGAGCAGACAGGAATTTATGACATCTTCTGATATTTCAACAATCTTTTCGCTCATTGATGAAGAATACAAAACAAATTTTAAGTCTTTTAGAAATAGAGTTTTAAATTTTGAAAAATATTAATAATTATGGGATTTTTTGATTTTCTATTCGGTAAGTCGAAGGATGATAGTTCTACGCTTCAAGCACTCTCACCATTAGAGCAGGTCGTAAAAGAGAGTGTTGTACATCTGAAAAAGAACATCGGCACTCTGACATCGGAAAAACTGGAGGCTGAGGCCATAAACCTTGCTTCCTATATTTTCTTGCGCAAAAGCGGAAAAATTAACTTTGAACTTGATTTCCTGACAAAAGGGCTAATAGACAAAGTTCTATCAGGAGATTACGCTACGTCAGACAAAGTTTTCCCGCTAATGGTTAAATATGGCGATGGGCTATATACAAATAGACACGCTGACTTTGGTAAGAATCAAGGATACAAACTAAACGTAACAAAAGATCCTGACTTCGCAAACTTTCTAAAAGGTTATTACAAAAGTGTACATAAAGTTAATGTTGGCGAAGCTAAACCTCAATCAACCACAGCTAAGCTGAATGATAAAAACGACAGAGTTGATTTAGGGCTACCGTCTGGCATTTTGTGGGCAACTTGCAATATAGGCGCTTCATCACCCATCGACGCTGGCTATTATTTTGCATGGGGAGAGAAGGAATCTAAAGACGTATATGGATGGGAAACCTACAAATTATGTCGTGGTTCATACAACTCCATTTTCAAATATACCGATGCTGATGGTAAAAGTGTTCTTGAGAGTCAGGATGATGTTGCAACATCAAAACTCGGTGGTGAATGGAGAATGCCGACCAAAGAGGATATGGAAGAACTGATTGAAGAATGCAAATGGGAATGGAAAAACCAAAATGAAATGATGGGTTGGAAAGTAACTGGTAAGAACGGAAATTCCATATTCTTGCCTGCTGCTGGAGCCGCAAGTGCATATAGAATTGCAGGCGTTAACGAATTAGGTAGATATTGGACATCAACGAGGGACGAAAGCAATTACTCTGCTTACAATTTAAGATTTAAGGATGGGAGGGAAACGATAGTCGTAGTTGATGATACCAGATTTTATGGACGTCCTGTCCGTCCTGTGTTTGGAACAAGAAAGAAAGCATCAAATAAAGCCAATCCTGTTTCAACGACCAATAATCCAGAACGTAACAACAAAGAACATGAACTTAATGGTATTTGTGAATTAGCAATACGCCAACTAATGGGAACAATGCGCCAAAGCCACATTTATGCAAGTCTGGATATGTCAATAATAAAACTCCCGAATGGTGGTTTGCGGATTCGTCAAGAACAGAACGGACGTGTATATAATGACTTTGATTTCTTGGGTTCTGATGGCTGGATTAGATACATTAGAATCTATGGCATGGAACTGAATGGGCACTATCGAACTATCGGTGGGTCAATGGAAGTATTTGGAATGCAGGTAGACATCATTTCCTACAAAGGTGATTATGTTGAGTGCATCATAAATCAGGCACAATTTGGGAGATAATTTAAATGAACTATGCAGTACGAGATTAAATTCAAATACGAAGGTGTTATAGGTACTTATTATATGCCTTTAGTTTCTAAGTATGAACTCTCAAAGCAAGAAATTACTTATTCAGCACGTATGATTGTCGCCAAATTCTTAGGAATTGGCCAATTTGACATTATCTCTATTCGTGAATGTGTATGAATATGGCATAATTGATACTGTTACTATTGATTTTGGAATTTAGCAGAAAGATTTATTTAACTTAAAACGAGTAAAAACATCTAAAACAGCGGATAATGACATACAACGAATTATTATTAGAATCCTCATGGTATGAAAAATGTATTGAGATCCTTCATAGGGATCAGTATCGATGTCAAAAGTGTGGGGCATTGGGGTTCCATAACAATGCATATTATGAATGCCAAACTGCTGATGAATTGGATTGTTTTCTCAAAGGTATCCTCATTAAAGATGATGAACCATCGGTGTTCATTGATAAAATAAAAAATAGTTCAACTTTGTGGAATGTTAGTATTCCACATGATAATAATGACGAAACAAATAGATACTTATCAATTAATGATAATATCTTATATGATTTAAATATCTCAAGAGACGTTCGTTCTCATCCATTCATATTACCGACAGCATCTAAAAGTATAATACAAGACACAAAATGTAAAGGTTCCTACTTGCCGATAGATAAGAAAAGCGTAAAAATATCTCCTGAAATAAATATGCAATATAGTACAGGTTGCTATTTCATTTTTGATAATTCATATTTTGACAAACCTATTGTGCGAATAGAAAAGCGATGGCCAACAGGATGTATTGGAGACGAATATGGGCCAATTTTTTGGGGTAGTATTATTATAGGCATATGTTTTCAAGAATGTGGCATATCGTTAGAGTTTATGGATGATAAGTCTGTAATTGATATTAATGGTAATTATTTGGAAGTACCTATTATACCAAAAGCTCTTAATGTTCATCACAAGTATTATGTAAGTGGAAGAAAACCCTGGGAATATGACAATGATGCTTTAATAACGCTGTGTCAAGATTGTCATTGTCTTGAACATAAATCCACACAAACTCCCGTGTATAAGGATTTGTATAATAAGCAAGTTATGGCTTATGCTGAGATATGTGACAGATGTGGTGGTAGTGGATATTTACCACAGTATCATCATGTAAAGGGTGGTATTTGTTTTAAGTGTTATGGTGAAGGTGTGTTTGTTGCCCCATGTGATACAGGGATAGGTATTTGCAACGACACCAATAACTAATAGAAACAGCAGCAATATTTTTATTACAATATGGACAAAGATAATTAACTGAAAATTAGAATTGACAGTTTGGTTCTGGATATAGTTTTATCTTGAATAAGATGAAGAGGAGGAAATGATACATGTGAAGGACGTGGATATTTTGATTCACGATAGCATATAAAATCCTAGTATAATATGAAATACACAATTAGAAACATCATACATTATATAATTAATGCCATAGGGTATACAATAGCTGGGATATTGACTGCTCTTGTTACCCCCTTCTTCATTCTCTATTTCTTTGGTCGTTTGATGATAGATACATATCGGATGGGATTTCGGCTGGCATGGGAAAAGCTATGGGATACAGAAAAGTATAGAAGATGGATGGACCTGCAAGAGGCACGTCAATACAGAATTGATAAAGAAATTTATGGATGGCCCGAAGACCCAGAGGAACGCGCCAAATGCCCGAGGCTGAAAATGAGATATGATAATCAGTTTGAATGTAACGGTTATATTGATGATACTCAAAACGCACTTATCTATGTAGCAAATGAGGATTGTCCTGAACTGGAGGATTTGTTTGAAAACCACATCGATAAGTTTAATCGATGGGCAGAACCGCTACATTTGAAAATAGTTTATCTTCCGACATTATTCAAGTCCATACATGGCAAAGACATCTATAAGTACAGGATACCGTGGACGGATAATATTGAAGTCGATGATTTTGATGTGGGCAACGACTACTTGTTTCGTTTTCTTATCCATCCAGAAGATCGGGAAAAGATGAGGCACGGTTTCTACTATTGTCGAGCAGAAGTACGATCTGACTACCATGTGGATACGTTTATTTGTCACTATTATGACCTAGTTCCCCAAAGTGAAAGGAACCTGAGTGAACAATTGGAGGAACTTAGAATAAGACTATATAACGAAGTAGGTTGGATGTCTCCAAGTATTGCTTGTACGATAAAAGATAGAGCTGGGGATGAATCGGATGATTTTGCTGATAATGAATTTAATTCGCAAGTTTGGCGTGAGGATATTGATGATTTGATGGAAGAAATAAGAGAGCGTGTAAAGAAACTACGCCTAAGAGGTGTTGCGGAACACCTGTTAATGGAATTAATTCATCCCGAAACTATATTAAGCAAGTTGGTTATAACAAAGCAGTTTCAAATTCTCTTGCCAAATTATCAGAATATGGAAATCAAGATGGAACCGTTAGTGAAGGCTGTGTATTTCCTGTTCCTCAACCATCCTGAAGGGATAAGGTTCAAGGAATTACCTGATTATCGGGAGGAGTTGACGGAAATCTATTTGAAACTAAAACCCAATGGTCTGACAGAGAACGTCGTGAAGAGTATAGAGGATGTAACCAATCCACTGATGAACTCCATCAACGAAAAATGTGCTCGCATACGAGGTGCTTTCTTGGAACAGTTTGATAATCATGTTGCCCAATACTATTATATTAATGGAATGAGAGCAAAACCCAAGAAAATATCTTTACCACGAGATTTGGTAATTTGGGAATAAAAAGTAGGTTTCAACTTTTTCATCATTCCACAAGCCTTGTGGGATGATTTATTTTGTCTGCTAATTTGCAAGTACATACCTTTGTCGTAGATAAACTTTACGGATACAATCTTTAAATAATTATGAAAATGAAAAGAATTGAAACAATGAAATGCAGGTACCCGATTCTGTTTTGGATTGGGTGGGTATCCATCGCTGCGTGGATGGTGTTGGCAATTATTAATTATGCCTTTGACTATACATTATTACGGCAATCCGATTTGGATAGTTACGGGTTCTTTCTCCTCATCTTTGGAATGTTCGTAATGTTCCGTTCGTTGGACTGGAGTGAGGTAGAGTATTTCTTTTTTGTAAAGCATCCTGGGCGTTTACGTAAAATTGGATACGACTATGTTCTTATGTTTGTGGTAATAGCCATGTCGTATGAAATACAGATCGAACTTCTGAGAAATATTTTAGTCATGACATCCCTCGCTATTTACCTCTATGATATGCTAAGGTTGGTAGGATTTCGTTCCACCAAATGCAGAACTTATTAATTTTGATACTAAAAAGACTTGTCAATGTTTCCAAATCGGTTGAAATCCTTGTGGGATTATTTCTCTGTAACATTGGATTACGAGAAGAGAAAACACAATGACCCAATCTCTATTATTCTCAAGAGATATTTAGATAAAGATGGTGGTAAGGTGTCAAACTCACGTAGGGAAATCCAATGGCGTTTTAGTGCTTTGGATTGGAAATACCAGAAACAAATTTTGTTTGCCTTTTTGAAGTCTGGTAAATATGATAGAGAATGGGCCTATATTCAATTATATTCAGTTTGGGATGATTGTTTTATACCTGTTCTAATGGAATTGTGGGAGCAATATCATGAGAAACGGTTATCTTGGCTTATTATAAAAGTCTTTCCCATAGACTATTTGAAAAAGGAATTTGAAAGCCTTAGTGAAGGAAGGAACTATTTCTTTCTTGTTCTTAGACTTCGTAATGAAAGTGATTTTGTATTAGACAGAACAAGGCTGAATGAAGCAGATTTGTTGGCTGTTAAATGTAAGTTAGGAGAGAAGATTACTGATGGTGATGTAAGAGATTTGTTCTTTTTGCTGATATATAAGCTCTGCAAAGGTACATATCAATTCCGAGTATGGAAGACTATTGAAAATAGAACTTATCTCGATCAGCCTCTTCTCGCCATATACACTTTTCCAACAGTGGGGGCTATATTAGCTGTAATTCGTGAACTTTGGTATAAACCATATTTATTTGAAGAAATACAGAAGTGGATGTTGGAGGTTACGGATAGTTTCTCCAAAACATATGATTATTTGGACGATGACAACAACCCGGACAAGGAAGATTATTTACGAGAGAGGATTATAGATCATTGTCTAAAACAAATACCCTTAGAGTACGTTCGTGTATGGGATTCAATAGACGACCTTACAAATCAGCAAACCATTTTGGATATTCTTGAGCAGAGGCATAATGAGCACGTCATAAAAGAGGAGGTTGGTAATACTGAAGTCATATCAACATACACCTATATAGACGGAGACAATCCTTCTGGGAATTCACCTTTTTAAAAGCAACAACCTATACATAACATTTGGAATTCTTAGTTGCTTATTAAAAAGGTCGTTAACAGAAGACGATGTGCCGTATTAAGTCCCCAACTATCGGTCAATTGCCTGCTTCATGAGGCGGAGGAAAAAGGGTTCAGCCCAGGAGAGCATGAGTTGGTGACCTTCGGCATTGAGGTGGGCATGATCATCCGGGGCTTGGAAGTATTGTCGACGGAAGTCTGCATCCTCTACACGAATGGGACTGCGACGCGTGTCGAGTACTGGGATGTGGTGGCGTCTGCAAACCTTGTGGATGGTTTTGATGACGGGCTTGAAACCAGGTTGCTTGACATGCCAAGGCGTGACGAATCCAATGGCTACATGAGGATATTTCTCGCGCAAGCGTTGGCATAGGAGGTCCAGACTGTCACGGAACAACAGCAGGGAGTCGCGGTTGTTGCCGATGAGGGTGGCATCGTTGTGGCCTGCAATAACTACTACCACATCGGCCGTGTCGTTCATCAGGCGATAACGCTCAACAATACGTGCACCAAAACGCTGACGATCCCATGCAATGGAACTGCCGTTTCGCCCATAGTTGCGATACTGCCAACCATTGCGCTGTGCAACCAAAGCGTGCCATGCCTCGGTCTGAGGTCGGCGATGATTGGCCACATAACTGTCGCCAATTACATTGATGGTTTGTGCACTAAGGGCTTGACACAGAAAGAGTGTGCCAAGCAAGGCGGTGAGATATCGGTGCATGGCCTATTTCATCTTCTTGAAGAGCCAAAGGACGAGGATGGCACCTATGGCTGCGGTGACTATAGAACCAATCCAACCGCTGCCGGCATCGATACCAAGTCGCCCGAAGAGCCAACCACCTACGACGCCACCAATGACACCAAGGAAAAGATCGACAAGGCAACCCTTGCCTGCACCGTCAGTTAACTTTGAGGCTATGAAGCCTGCCAAAACACCTACTATGAGGCCTGCAATGATTCCGTTCATATTATATAATTAAGAATTAGATACCCTCTCCCGACCTCTCCCTTAAGGGCGAGGAGTAGAGTGGGATAGTTATGTTATTATTAATGTTTATTTCATATTCATTCTTCTCCCCTTAGAATTTGCCTGGATGTGTTCTTATTATTGATTAGGTTTATCTTTTATATTCTTAGGTAACCGCTCCCTCCCTAATAAGGAGGGCGGGGGGAGAGTCTGTTAGCGCGTTAGCGACACTTTCATGTTAAGACCGAAGTCCTGGGTGATGGTGGGATAAGCCGATGAGGAGAGCAAAGGAGCATTGCGCTGACGGTCGTAATACAGACTGAGGGTTACCATTCGACTGACGGCATAGGAGGCCTGGAACGAGGTCTTGATGGCCTTGTTACCTGAGGTGGCCTCTGTGAGGCCGGTCTGTATGTCGCGACGCAGAGCATCCTGATTGCGGAACGAGAAGTCGAAGGAGAGGTTGAGGGCATGAGCGAAGCTGTTACGCGTGGAGCGTGTATCGCGCGTGCTCTGTTGTTTGTTATCTTCGTCGTCCTTGTTGTTCTTGCTATTCTTGCTGCCCTTGCTTCCCTTACTGCCACTCTTCTTCTTTCCTACGATACTGGTTATCTTGAAGTCATCTATCTTGTACCCCCAGCCGAAGACAATGTCCTTGGAGGAAGCCTCGTTAATCTGTGCCGATGTCATGCTTAGGGTTGCCACGCGTGTGGTACGATACTCGAGTTTGAGTGTCATGTTATTGTTGAGTGTGGCGTTGACTCCTACCAGCGGGGCAAAGTTCTCGTTGATGCTAACGGTGGAGATGTCGTACATCGATGAGGGAACATAACTGCCCGTAGTAGTATTCTCTATGAAGCCAAGACTTGAGCCAGTCATGGCAGAGAGGAAGGACGCATAGGTGTTGTAGGAACCGATGCTATAGACCGACTTGTATCCGTGAGTAATGTTGACGGACTTGAAGTGGTCACGGAAGAAGGGCAGGGTGGAGAGTCCACGGTAGGTGAGTTGCCAGTTGGGGAGCATCTTCTTGAGACCTGGGAAGAGGTCGAGGCTGGTCTTGCGTGGGTTGCCTCCCGTATATGCTGCGAGGAAAGCGGGAATCATGACGTCGGCAGAATAAGGATCAACTGTTCCGTTCTCAGGATTGAAGGTGCCTTCCTGACCAGTTCCGCGTGGATACTGAACGCCGTGGTAGCGCTGTTCGACGCGTTGCTGTATGATACCGAGATAGCTGCGGAAGTTCTCAAACGTCTTACTATGGTATCCGTTATGAGCATTGCCTCTGCCGGCGAAGGCAGACTTCAGCGAGATGGTGGTCATGTTGAACGAACCCGTCTCGGTGGTGGGGTTGCCTAGATACATGTATTGAATGCTCTGGCTCTTATTGCGTGTGCGAGACATGGAGACGTCAATCTTCAGGTCGGTGAAGGGCTCGAGCGATGCTTTCACTTGTAGGTCTTCAGTACCACTGCTGGTAGCAGGCGTTGCTACGCTGTCGGCACAGAGAAGCCATCCGCGTTGCTTGGCCTCGTCGATATAGCCGTCGCCGACAAGTCCGAAGGCATATTTAAGACCAGGTTGGAAGGCATTGCCACTTCTGCGCTGTCCGAGCATGCTACCCACATTTGGCATGAAACCGGGAAGGGCGAGGTTGTAGGTGTTGCGATAGGAGACACTGACGTTGCGAACCATCATGGCGAAGCGTGCCATAGCTTGAGCCATGGTGTACCATTTCTCATCTTCCAGTTTCGGTTTGGCAACGACGTTGACGCGTATCTTTACGGAGTCGAGATTGCTGATGACAATCTTATTATCGTCAAGTTTCTTGTACTTAAGTTTATAGGTGTGTCCAGCCTCGTCGCGTGCGGTAACTATAAGGCGCTTCGACTTCTGGTTGTGGTTTACTGTCGTAGTGGTATCGGTATGCAACTGTATCTCTTGTGCAAAGCCCTTCTGCTTTTGGTTGTTCTTTTGCTGGCTCACTCCCTTGGCATTGCTCTGCTTGGCCATCTCCTGCTGAGCAAGGATGGAATCGACTGGTACTCCCTTCTGCTTGGCTTCTTCTTCGGCACGCTGTTTGGCTTCCTTCTTGGCGTCGGATTCCTTCTTCTTGGTATCAGCTTTCTTCTTCGATGCGCTCTTTGCCTTGGATGCGGTGAAGCGCTTGTTGGCTTCCTTTAAGAAATTGGAGTGGTTGTATAGGGTCTCCATGGCAAGTTTGACGTCACCATTAAGTGTGCGCTGGGTGTTAATGGTGTTACCCAGCGTACTGCCATCTTCCATCTCGGTGCCACGCTTCCATGAGTATGTGGAATTGTATGATGCGTCGGCGGTAATCCAGTCGAACATAGGAATCTTGTTGATGGGGAGTTTGTAGGATAACTGTGCCGACTGACTGTAGTCGAGTGGGCGTCCGAAGTGACGGAGACTATAGCGTACGGAGTCCTTCCATGCCTCGTATTGGTCGGGATATAGGTCTTTGTTGACAGGTGTATAAGGTTCTTCAACCTCTGCATGTGTACCACTCTGGAAGGAGAAGTGAAGAGCCTTGAAGATATCCCATTTGAGCGAGAACTCACGGTTCCAGAGATAGCTT